>Ga0172378_10000068_pt1 | contig 70714 bp, 58 predicted proteins | sample GrowelOW332metaG_FD_119755 | JGI IMG/M metagenome (GOLD analysis project Ga0172378, IMG submission 119755) | Groundwater microbial communities from an aquifer near a municipal landfill in Southern Ontario, Canada - Pumphouse #3_1 metaG | ecosystem: Environmental > Aquatic > Deep subsurface >... | reverse complement strand
CGGCTGAGAATCAGGCGGGGTAAACACATGCAAAATCCCGTTTTCACGCGCCGCACGCCCTTCAGATTTTAAGGTACCATGCTGCTGCTGACCCGGTTCACGCAAACGTGCACATAAATCGACCATAGTCGGCATCAGCCATTTGCCTTGACCCTCTAAGGTTTCATCTACGTTGTCTACAGCAGCAACGCGTTTGCCATCTTGAATATAAACGGTTTCTACGCAATCAGTTTGAGTAATCGGATCAAGTACGCGTACGTTTTCAATTTTTACAATAGTCATGCCCAATCCCTTAACCTGCAATCGCTTCAATTAAACCTTGTTCTTCTAGTTGCCCTTGCATGGCAAGTGCCAACACCGCCATACGCACCGCAATTCCGTTGGTGACCTGATTTAAAATCACCGCCTGTGGACCGTCGGCAACACTTGAATCAATTTCAACACCACGGTTCATTGGTCCCGGATGCATCACGATACAATCAGGTTTTGCCATGGCCAAACGTTCTTGGTTTAAGCCATACATACGGTAAAATTCAGCTTGTGACGCCAGTGCCGGTGAATCAATACGTTCGTTTTGAATACGTAAGGTGATAATCACGTCGCAATCTTGAATACCCGCTTCCATGTCGTTAAATAAACGCACTTCAGGGCCGTATTCTTCAAAACCATATGGCAATAAGGTGTTTGGCGCAATCACACGAATATCTTTACAACCTAAAGTTTGTAATGCGGCTACATCCGAGCGTGCCACACGTGAGTGCTTAATATCGCCAATAATGGCAATCGACATCTCTTCAAAATTTTTCTTGGTTTCACGGCGAATGGTCAACATATCCAACATCGCTTGCGTTGGATGCGCATGGCGACCATCGCCTGCGTTAATAATCGCCACATTGGGGCAAATATCTTTGGCAATAAAATGCGCTGCACCTGAAGATGAATGACGCACCACAAAAATATCAGTAGCCATGGCTTCTAAATTCCACAGCGTATCGCGTAGCGTTTCACCTTTTGAGGTACTTGAACGGGCAATATCAATATTTAACACATTGGCCGATAAACGTTTAGCCGCCGCTTCAAAGGTGGTACGGGTACGGGTTGAGTTTTCAAAAAATAAGTTCATGACCGTACGACCTTCCAACATATTGTTGGTGATCAATTGATTTTGGTCATTAAAAAAAGATTGTGCAGTGTCTAAGATTTTGGTGAGCGTTTGTTTTGAAAGACCTTCAATGGTCAAAAAATGTTTTAAATTGCCGTGTTTATTGAGTTGAATCTGGCTCGGGGTGTGTAATGCAGCAAAGTGCATGAGAGATTCCTTAGCGGTTAAGTTGATGCATTATACAGAGATTCATGGATTTGGGCACAGGCTTGCCTCCTCATTCGTACAAAAAGCAGCTTGGTAAATAAAAATCAAAAAGCAAATTCTTATTTGATAATTCAATTAGATAATTTAAACAAAACTCAGTCTTTAGCCTGTGGCATGCTCGGCTTTTTAAGCGATACGCTTTGCGCTAGGGTGTGTACTTGATGAGCAAATTTCCTCAAATCTAGAAAAGCGTGTAAACAAAGACAAAGCCTGTCACCCAAAGCCATGAAAATACGCTAAAATAGCAGATTGCGTTATTGCTTTTGGAAATTTACATGAATTCGAAACCCCGTCTTTCTACCTATTGGGTCACCTGTGCAGATGGACTTGAAGTCCTGCTTCAAGAAGAACTCGAAAATCTAGGGATTCAAAAGATTGAGCGTTTACCGGGTCGTTTAATTTTCCAAGGCACACTCGAACATGCCTATCGCATTTGTATGTGGTCGCGCCTTGCTTCACGTGTATTGTTACCGATTCATACCCATGAGATTGAATTTACTCACGATGCGCGTGATGTTGCTGAAGAGTTGTATGAAGGTGCAATGGCCTTTGATTGGTCACTGATTTTTGCACCACAAAGCACTTTTGCGATTCGTTTACATACCGAACGTGATATTAAGGTCAATACTCAATTTGCCACTTTACGTGCCAAAGACGGTGTAGTTGACTCCTTTATGGAAGCTGTAGGTAAACGCCCAAGTATTGACACTAAAGCCCCTGAAATCACCATGTATATTTTGGCAGGTAAAACTGAGCACACTTACTGCTTAGATTTATCTGGTGATTCATTGCATAAACGTGGCTACCGTCATTACATGACCGATGCACCAATCAAAGAAAACTTAGCAGCTGCCATTTTACATAAAGCCCAATTGGCACAAGTGCAACCTGAAATTTTACTCGACCCAATGTGTGGTTCGGGTACCTTTATTATTGAATCTTTATTTATCTTTACCGACCGTGCCCCAGGTTTAGTACGTCGTTTTGGTTTTAATGGCTGGAATGGCCATGATCATGAACTTTGGATGAGCATTAAAGCTGAAGCGGCTGAGCGTCATCAGGCGGGTCTTGCCAAGCAACTGCCAAAAATTTATGCCTTTGATGCCGACTGGGAAGCAGTAAAAGCCACCAAGAAAAATATTGCTGCGGCAGGTTTTGAAGCTTTGCTTGATCAAATTCAAATTGAAGAACGTACCTTAGCCGATTGGCCTGATTTTCACGCTGAGGGTAAACGTGCCTTTATTGTGACCAACCCACCATATGGTGAGCGTTTAGGTGAAAAAGCCTCCAACCGTGCCTTGTATTTAGGTTTATCGGCACTGTTGCAAAAGAATTTCCCAAATCAAACTGCAGCTGTGATTGCCTCACAAATTGAACAAGCCGATGTGTTGGCCTTTAATGAGCCACAAACTTTGCGTTTAATGAACGGTAAATTACCAATTTATATCCGTTCGGGTAAAATTAAACCGGGCAATGTGACGGTGCCATTTTTAGCCGAGTGGCAGCCACAACAGTTTGAACCGATTGAAGGTGCTGTTGAATTTGCCAACCGTTTAACCAAAAACATGCAAACTTTAAAGAAATGGGCAGTCAAAGAAGGCGTGTATTGCTTACGTTTATATGATGCCGATTTACCTGACTTTAACGTGGCGATTGACTTATATGGCGATCGTTTACATGTGCAAGAATACGCGCCACCAAAAACCATTGATCCTGAAAAAGCCAAAAAGCGTTTCAACTTAGGCTTACAAGCGATTCGTGCAGTCACCGGTTTAGGTCGTGATGCGATCTTTATTAAAACCCGTGCTCGCCAAGAAGGTAAGAATCAGTACACCAAACAAAGTACGGCTTCAAAGCGTTTTATTGTGCAAGAAGGCAAAGCCAAAGTCTTGGTCAACTTAACCGATTATTTAGATACCGGTTTGTTCCTTGATCACCGTCAAATGCGTTTACGCATTGCCAAAGAAGCCAAAGGTAAACACTTCTTAAATCTGTATAGCTATACCTCTACAGCAAGCTTACATGCGGCTTTAGGCGGTGCTGCGAGTACTACAAGTGTGGATTTATCCAATACTTACTTAAACTGGTCAAAAGAGAACTTTGTACTCAACGGCTTAACTGTCGATCATGTAGATGAACAACATATGTTCTTCTCATCAGATTGCTTTGAGTGGCTCAAAGAAGGTCATGAACAATATGACTTGATCTTTATTGACCCACCAACCTTCTCAAACTCAAAGAAATTCCATGGTACTTTTGACGTACAACGTGACCATTTGTCGTTACTTAAACGTGCTATGAACCGCTTAACCACAGAAGGTACTTTGTACTTCTCAAATAACTACCGTGGTTTTGAAATGGACGAAGAAATTTTAGCGTTCTTTGATGTCGAAGAAATTTCGCATGAAACCATTGGCCCTGACTTTAAGCGTAACCAAAAGATTCACCGTGCATGGAAAATCACCCATCCACAAAACTAAACATAGTGCATAAAAAACCGCGCCTTGGCGCGGTTTTTTTATTTAACTTAACTTGACTTTATCAAACACCAATTCACCATTTTGAGCAGTGACTAAAATGGTATCACCCGGCGCATAGTCACCGGCTAAGATACGCTGTGCTAAGCCGTTTTCCACTTGTTGCTGAATCGCACGTTTCAGTGGACGTGCGCCGTAAATTGGGTCAAAGCCGGCATCAATTAATTGATCGAACGCGGCATCATCTAAAGTTAATTGCAAATTACGCTCAACCAAACGGCTACGTAAACGTTGCAATTGAATATCAGCAATGCCACGAATTTGCGCTTTTTTAAGCGAGTGGAAAATCACCAATTCATCAATACGGTTAATAAATTCCGGGCGGAAATGCTCACTTACCGCAGCCATCACCACAGTACGTACTTCCTCTTCTGTTGCATGGTCACCTAATTCACGCACATCATGCGAACCTAGGTTTGAAGTCATCACAATCACAGTGTTTTTAAAGTCAATCACGCGTCCTTGAGAGTCGGTTAAACGACCATCATCAAGTACTTGTAGCAAGATGTTAAATACATCTGGATGGGCTTTTTCGACTTCGTCGAATAACACCACGCTGTATGGCTTACGACGTACCGCTTCGGTTAACACGCCACCCTCTTCATAACCCACATAACCCGGAGGCGCACCCACCAAACGGCTCACCGAATGTTTTTCCATAAATTCAGACATGTCCACACGAATCATGGCATCGTCATCATCAAACAAGAAATTGGCTAAGGCTTTGGTCAATTCGGTTTTACCCACCCCCGTTGGGCCTAAGAACAAGAACGAACCACTTGGACGATTCGGGTCAGATAATCCGGCACGCGAACGACGTACCGCGTTAGACACAGCCACTACGGCTTCATCTTGTCCTACCACACGATTGTGTAAGAAGCTTTCCATTTGTAGCAGTTTCTCACGCTCACCTTGGAGCATTTTTGCTACAGGAATACCCGTTGCCGCACTCACCACTTCTGCAATTTCATTGTCTGTGACTTTATTACGCAGCAATTTGGGTGCATCACTTTCTGTGGCGGTTTCTACACGCTCCATCTGTTTTTGCAATTCTGGAATCACGCCATATTGCAAACGTCCCGCCTCTTCTAAATTGCCTTCACGTTGGGCTTTTTCAAGCGCAATACGAGCTTGATCGAGTTTAACCTGTAGATCTTTGTTACCTTCAACCAACGCTTTGTCGGCACGCCAAATTTCTTCTAAATCATTAAACTCATGCTGAACTTCAATAATCTGTTTTTCTAAATGGCTAATTTCAGCTTTAGCCCCTGCATCTTCATCTTTTTGCACCGCTGCCAATTGCATTTTGAGTTGAATTAAACGGCGCTCAAGTTTATCTAAACTCTCTGGTTTAGAATCCAGTTCCATTTTAATGCGTGATGCTGCTTCATCAATTAAATCAATGGCCTTATCCGGCAATTGACGGTCGGTAATATAACGGTGCGACATTTTAGCCGCTGCAATAATGGCTGAATCTAGAATTTGTACACCATGATGGGTGGCATAACGCTCTTTTAAGCCACGTAAAATAGCAATGGTGTCTTCCACACTTGGCTCATCGACCAAGACTTTTTGGAAACGACGTTCAAGGGCTGCATCTTTTTCAATAAATTGACGGTATTCATCTAAAGTGGTGGCGCCGACACAGCGTAATTCACCACGCGCAAGCGCAGGTTTGAGCATATTGCCCGCATCCATTGCCCCATCGCCTTTACCTGCACCTACCAAGGTATGTAATTCATCAATAAAGAGAATCACTTCACCATCGAGCTTGGCTAAATCTTTCAGCACCGCTTTTAAACGCTCTTCAAATTCGCCACGGTATTTGGCACCGGCCAGCAATGCGCCTAAATCAAGCGACAGCACACGTTTGCCTTTGAGGCTATCAGGTACTTCACCATTAATGATACGTTGCGCTAGGCCCTCTACAATGGCGGTTTTACCGACCCCTGGTTCACCAATCAATACTGGATTATTTTTGGTACGGCGCGATAAGACTTGAATGGTACGACGAATTTCATCATCACGGCCAATCACAGGGTCTAATTTGCCAGCCAAGGCACGTTCATTTAAATCAATGGTGTATTTATTGAGTGAGTCGCGTTGCTCTTCATGGTTATTGCTCATGACTTTTTCATCCCCTCGAATTTTTTCAATGACTTGGCGCAGGCTTGCTTGATTGAGCCCACTTTTTTGCAACAATGGTTTCGTGTTACCCACTTCACTTAAAGCCAACAACAACCAATCGGTAGATAAAAATTCATCGCCCACTTTGGTGGCATAGCTATCGGCAAGGGTTAAGGCTTTAACTGCATCAGGGTTTAAATTAATGTCTGCACTTGGCGTACTTAAAGTTGCCGCATCAGTTAAGGCTTGGTTTAAAGCACTTTTAAGCTGCTGTAAATGACTGCCTGCTTGCTGTAATAAACTGAGATTGCTCGACTCATTTAGCAAGGTGGCTAACAGGTGAATGGTGTCGATGGCAGTATGGTCGCGGCTCATGGCCAAAGACTGCGCATCAGAGAGAGATTGCTGTAAACGATTAGTAAATTTTTCGAAACGCATTGTTATTGTTCCTATGTAAATGTTCGACTTGAAATATATATGGGTGCAAGTTTTGTTTTTTCAATTTATTTTTTATATATTTTTCAATGTTTTAAATAAAAATATTAGGTAAATTTTAGCTTTAATATTGTAGCATGCATTTTAAATTTCAAGTCTTACAATTAAAAAAGCTGTTTATTTTTAATCCAAGCACTTTACTCAAGTTTATTTTAAATAACTTACTCATTTAGTTGGTTTTTTTCTTCATATAAATTGTTACAAAGGCTGTGATTTTTTGCAAAAATTGATCAAAAAAAAGGCTGATAGAACATCAACCTTTCAAGTGTCTATTTTTTAAACCAAATTATTCAGAAACTTCAATAATTTCATAATCATGAGTGATTTCAACACCACCATCTGACAACATCTTACTGGCTGAACAATATTTCTCCGCCGACAACTCAACTGCCTTCGCCACTTGCTTGTCTTTGACACCATGACCCGTCACCACAAAGTGTAAATGAATCTTAGTAAACACTGCAGGTACGCTATCGGCACGCTGTGCTTGTAGCTGACACACTACATCGGTCACATCTTGGCGTGATTTCTTTAAGATGGTCACAATATCAAACGATGCACAACCACCAAGCCCCATTAATATTAATTCCATCGGACGTGGACCACGGTTTTGACCCCCATAGGCCTCAGCACCATCCATAATGATACGATGACCACTTTCTGATTGGGCTTCAAATGCGACGTTATCCATCCACTGCACTGTTGTTTGCATTGCAACTACCTAAAAAAAGCTATAAATTTACCCGGTAACTGTACACTAACATAAATTGAGTTGATACGGAATTTCATCTCTTGACGTGTGAGCAGCAGATTTAGGTTACAACGCCTATCGTTTATCCACATTCGGAATTGTTAGCATGACTGCAAATTTTTCACAATTAAGTACTGATGCCCTATCACCAGGTCAACTCCCAGACTCGGTTAAAGCGCTTCTTAAACGTGCTTATATCAATCGTTATCCAAAACGTACCACCATTGTGGATGCGGGCACAGAATCAAAATCGTTGTATTTAATTTTAAAAGGTTCTGTATCAATTATTTTGCGTGAAGATGATGAACGCGAAATTGTAGTGGCTTATTTAAACCCTGGCGATTTCTTTGGGGAAATGGGTTTATTTGAATCCAATCCACAACGTACAGCAGAAGTTCGTACCCGTGATGTGTGTGAAATCGCTGAAATCACCTACGAAAACTTCCATGACTTAAGCAAAATTTATCCTGATTTAAGCTATGCTGTGTTTGCACAATTGGTACGTCGTTTAAAAAATACCACACGTAAAGTGACTGACCTTGCCTTTATTGATGTCTCAGGTCGTATTGCGCGTTGCTTGATTGATTTGTCTTCACAACCTGAAGCGATGATTTTACCAAACGGTCGTCAAATCCGTATTACCCGTCAAGAAATTGGTCGTATTGTCGGTTGTTCACGTGAGATGGTCGGTCGTGTACTTAAAACCCTTGAAGAGCAAGGCATGATCGAAACTGAAGGTAAAGCGATCTTAATCTTTGATATCGCACCTGATGAAAATAAAATCATTGAAGATGATTTTGACGACGAAGAATAATATTTTACATACCTAATATAGGGCAAATGTTTCGACATTTGCCTTTTTTTTGCTTCTTTATTGCGTCAGGAGACAAACACACTCAAGCATAATTTATGCTTTTCATCAGCACAATGATTTGCGTATGCTACAGCATCGTGACTTGATAATTTCAAAGGATCATTATGCAATTTAAAGCCTTAGGTAACAGTGGCATCGTTGTGCCTGAAATCTGTTTAGGTACCATGACATTTGGTGAACAAAATAATCAACAAGAAGCGTTTGATCAACTCGATTACGCTTTAGAGCGTGGTGTGTATTTTTGGGATACCGCCGAGATGTACCCCGTGCCGCCTAAGCCTGAAACTCAAGGCTCTACCGAACAGATCATCGGGAATTATTTAAAACAACGCGGTGGACGTGACAAAGTGTTTATTGCCAGTAAAGTCGCAGGTCCAGGTTATGGTGGCAGTCATATTCGAGACGGACAAACCCGTTTTAATCGCACAGATATTCGTGACGCTTTAGATGGCAATTTACAACGTTTGCAAACCGATTATATTGATTTATATCAATTACATTGGCCACAGCGCCCCAGTAATATCTTTGGCCGTTTAGGTTATGGCAATCCAGAAGCATCTCAAGTCATTGACCTTACCCCATTAGAAGACACCTTAACTGCGCTCAGTGACGAAGTCAAAGCAGGACGCATTCGTTATATTGGTCTATCCAATGAAACGCCTTGGGGCAGCATGAAATTTCTACACTTAGCTGAAAAATTGGGTTTAGAAAAAGTGGTGAGTGTGCAAAACCCGTATAGCTTACTTAATCGTAGTTATGAAATCGGCATGTCTGAGATCGCCCATTATGAGGGCGTTGGCTTATTGGCATATTCGCCGCTGGCTTTTGGCTATTTAACCGGTAAGTACCGTCATGGCGCACGCCCTGAAAATGCTCGAATTACCCGCTTTAGCCGTTTTACGCGCTACAGCAATCAAGAAAGCCTATGGGCAATTGAACAATATGCACAGCTGGCACAACAACATGGTTTAAGCTTAACGCAATTGGCACTGGGCTTTATTAAGCAACAATTTTTTGTTACCTCCACCATTATTGGTGCCACTAATTTAACTCAACTCAAGGAAAATATGGATGCATTTGAGGTGAATTTGTCTGATGAAATTTTAATAGCCATTGAAGCCATTCATAGTCAACAGCCCAATCCTGCACCTTGAAGATCAAACAAAGTACTGCCCTGTTTTATCCAAAGACTAAGAATTGATGTGATACGCAAGACTTATGTTTTGTCTATCCAGCATGATTTATGGCTACAAAAAAGGCTGCATGATGCAGCCTTTTATTATTTTTTCTTGCTCTGATTATATAAAGCTTGCGCTTGGCTTAAATTCTTACGCATGGCTTCAGTACGTGCACTATTGGATGGATGAGTCGATAAAAAAGCTAAGCCTTCCTTACCACCATCATAGGCGCTCATTTTTTGCCATAAGCTAATTGCAGCTTGTGGATTGTAACCAGCACGTGCCATCAATAATAAGCCACCTTGGTCGGCACGACTTTCTAAATTACGCGAATACGGTAAACCAATGCCAATTTGTGAACCTAATTGCGCAGCAGCTGTACCGGCTTCACCCACACCTGCGTAACCAAGCCCTACATTTAAGGCCAAGCTTGTTAAAGCTTGAGCTCCAATTTTTTGCTTCGCGTGCTCCTCTAGTGCATGCACCATTTCATGCCCCATAATAGCCGCAATTTCTGCATCGGTTAAATTTAGCTTATTCACGATACCAGTATAAAACACAACTTTGCCACCCGGTGCCACGTAAGCATTAACTTGGTCATTTTTCAGCACCGCCAACTGCCAATTGAACTGAACACCAGTTTGATTCATTTGATCGGCATAAGGGCGTAGATTGTTAAATACAGTATTAATACGACGATATGTGGCTGATGAAGTATCTAAAGTACCATTGGCACGTGCTTCTGTAAGTGTTTGATTAAATCCTTGGGTTGCTGTCATATTCAAGGTTGTGGTGTCTGCACCCGCCATATCAGCAACCGTAGCACAACCAGATAACGTGATTGCACTCATCGCAAGCGCACTTAAAACGATCTTCTTCATAAACTGTCTCCACATTCATTTTTTTGATGTAATAACATGAATTATAAAGAATCCCTCAGCATATACCTATATCGGTTTTTAACGCATTCATACGATTTATGTAAATTGATAAATCAACCAATACAGCAAACATAAAACATTCAACACCAAATAAAAGTGCGCCAATGGTTCGATCTTGTGATTTAAAACATCATCTTTGCGTTTTAAATACAAATAGCCATTTTGGAGCAAAATCACGGGCACCAATACGCATGCAATCATGACACTTAAACCAATAAAAATCTGATAAAACATTGCAGGATCATGTGGCTGCGACTGAATGATCAACATCGCAATGGTCGGTGCTCCACCCATGGCAAATAAAAGTGAGTAAAACATGGTATTGGCAATATGACGCTGCATGTGTTGCGATTATCCTAATTTTATATTTTTCTCGATTGTAACAAGCTGTCAGCTTTGGTCTGTGCAACTTTAGTCTTGACATAAAAAAACCCATCCGAAGATGGGTTTTTCATTAATTATGCTTAAGCATCAAATGGATGACGAAGGATAATTGTTTCATCACGGTCAGGACCAGTTGATACGATGTCGATTGGACATTCGATTAACTGCTCAAGACGTTTGATGTAGTTAATTGCCGCTTGTGGCAATTGCTCTAAAGATTTCGCACCAAAAGTAGACTCAGTCCAACCCGGCATAGTTTCGTAGATTGGTTTAAGTGTCTCAAACGCAAGCGCATCAGAAGAACCTACACAACCAGAATCCGCTGCTTCATAACCTACACAGATTTTGATTTCTTCTAAACCATCAAGAACATCAAGCTTAGTCAAGCAGATACCAGACAATGAGTTGACTTCTACCGAACGGCGTAAAATTTCAGCATCGAACCAACCACAACGACGTTGACGACCAGTAGAGGCACCAATTTCGTTACCGACAACACCTAAGTGTTTACCAATGGCATCACCCACATCGTTTGCAGCATCATACACCAACTCAGTTGGGAATGGACCTGCACCCACACGCGTGGTATATGCTTTAGTAATACCCAATACGTAGTCTAAGTGCAATGGACCTAAACCTGAACCTGAGCTTACGCCACCAGCAGTGGTATTTGAAGAAGTCACATACGGATATGTACCGTGGTCAACGTCAAGAAGTGAACCTTGCGCGCCTTCAAACATGATGTTGTCACCGTTTTTACGGTATTTATGTAGTTCACCCGTAACGTCAATCACCAGTGGTGCAACCACTTCACGCCATTGGTCACATAGTGCAAGTACGTCTTCTAATTGAACTGCTTCTACGCCGTAGAATTGAGTTAATTGGAAGTTATGGTACTCAAGAAGCTCAGTTAACTGTGCTTTAAGATGTTCGCCACCACGTACAAGGTCAGCTACACGAATTGCACGACGTGCCACTTTATCTTCGTAGGCTGGACCAATACCACGACCAGTTGTACCAATTTTTGCGTTGCCACGCTTAATTTCACGCGCTTGGTCAAGTGCAATGTGGTTTGGCAAAATCAATGGACAGTTTGGAGAAATACGTAAACGCTCTTTTACTGGAACGCCTTCTTTTTCAAGAATATCCATCTCTTTGATGAGCGCTTCAGGAGAAAGAACGACACCATTTCCAATTAAGCACAATACGTTTTCACGTAAAATACCAGATGGAATGAGGTGTAATACAGTTTTCTTACCACCAACTACCAGTGTATGACCTGCGTTGTGTCCACCTTGATAGCGAACAACCGCAGCCGCTTGATCTGTGAGCAGGTCAACGATTTTACCTTTACCTTCGTCGCCCCATTGGGTACCAAGTACCACAACATTCTTGCCCATAATAGCCTCATTGCATCATGCTTAAAATAAAAAACGATTGCCAATTGCTTGGCAATCACTGATTTAGATTGGTTGAACTTGCCACTGTCCGTCTACAAGCACCATTTGATGGGTGGCTGCAGGAACAGATTCAATCGCATCATCACCTAAGAGTTGGATGACGCTCAAACCCTGATTACGGCTGTCTTCGATTGCCGCAAGTAATGCTGGATCACTGCCATTTGGTGCAACCACAACCTTAACTTGTTGGTATTGACCGGCGCTCAAGGCATACAAGTCACATGAGAAACCTGTTGCGGGACGCGCACGGCCAAAGTGTTCTCCAATACCATCATAACGCCCACCTTGTGCCAAGGGTGCAGCACGATTTGGTGCATACACGGCATACATTAAGCCGGTGTGATAATGATAAGAACGTAATTCGACCACATCAATGCCAATATGTAGCTCAGGCCAACGGGCTTGAATGGCCGCTTTGGTTGAACTTAAGGCATCAAATGCATGTTTAAATGCTGAATCTTGCACAATCTCCGCACTTAAATGTGCTTGGAGTTGCTCTAGATCACTTGCATAACGACCAAGCGCATAAAAGTCCTGACCGAAGTTTAAATCTTGGGTAAATTCAGCCAATTCCGGTAACGCTTTACGCTGATACAAATCAGACAAATGACGTTCGGTGGCTTTATTTAAACCGGCATGCTTGACAAGACTACGGAATAAACCGACATGACCTAAATCAAGATGAATCCCATGTGCAAAGTCGGCTTTTTGAAGCAAACCTAGCATCACATCAATCATTTCAACATCAGCATCAATGCTGTCTGAACCGAATAATTCCGCACCAAGTTGCAGCGGTGCACGTGTGGTATTAAACCCTTGAGGTTTCGTATGTAAGACCGTTCCTGCATAGCAATAACGTGCCACACCATGTACAGGATGTACATGTGCATCGATACGTGCCACTTGTGGTGTCATATCGGCACGCACACCAAGTAAACGACCCGACAATTGATCGATTACTTTAAAAGTGGCTAAGTCTAAATCTTGATTCGATTCTGAAAGAGAAGAGAGAGATTCGATGTATTCGATGAAAGGTGTGTACACCAACTGATAACCACGCGATGCGAGGAAATCTAATGCGTCACGGCGCAAAGTTTCGATTACTTGCGCCTGTTCGGGTAATACATCAGCTACACCATCAGGTAATAACCATGTCTCTGAAATGGGCATGTTGTAAACCTAAATTCTTGTCAGCGCGGAACAAAATCCGCATAAAAAAATCGGGAACACACCCGATTTCTCTTAGTCTAGCACGATAGTTTAGTGCTTGCACACGTCTTTTTTGCCAAAACTTAAAAATCATAAATAATCTTGGCAATGAGCGAATCTAGAGCTTTTTATCTCAAAGCATTTAAGCCCACGAGATCTGCTTAGGTTGCTCTTTAATGTGTTTTAAAGCCAGAGCTCAGCGCGCTTTTTGCTGTGCTTTGACCAATTGGGTCATTAGCTCAACCAATTGCGCATGTTGCTGCTCAAGCTGCTGTAAACGAGCAGCTTGTTGTGTCTGTATGTGCTGTTGTTGCTGCATCTTTTGCGTCATGTCTTGAATGAGGCTCAAGGTTTGACTTAAATGCTGCTCTAAATGCGCAGTTTTTTGTGTCGCATACTCAAGCGCTGTTTCAGTGGTCTGCACGCGTTGCTGCATTTTTTGATATAAAAATATGCACAAGGCCAATGCAGTGAAACTCAGGATCATCGCCAATAGCAGCATAGTTTAGTCCTCAAAGGATTGGCAAAGATCTAACAAACGGTTGGCATAACCCCATTCGTTGTCATACCACGCAAAGACTTTGGCCTGCTGCCCCACCACCATGGTTTGACTTAAATCTACAATCAATGAATACGGTGAATGGTTAAAATCAGATGAGACTAACGGCTCATCGGTGACTTGCATAATACACGCATAGTCGCCTTGTGCTGCTTGGCTTAAAACTTGATTTAAACGCGCCACATCAATTGCAGTTTGTGCAATAAAATTGAGATCAATGGCGGCTACGTTAATGGTCGGCACACGAATTGAATAGCCATCTATTCGTCCATCCATTTTAGGTAAAACCCGTTTGAGTGCACCTAAAGCACTTGATGTAGTCGGAATGATATTTTGACCCGAAGCACGCGCACGACGTAAATCACGATGCGCATGATCCAGCACCGATTGATCGGCTGTCACTGCATGAATTTCGGTCATTAAGGCACTTTCAATCCCAAAGGCATCGTCAATAATTTTGACCAACGGCACTAAGGCTTGGGTGGTACACGACACACTGGAGATAATTTGATCGGATGCTTTGACTTCATGATGATTGACACCATACACAATGGCAGCATCAACCGTATCAAAAGGCGCTGCGCCAATAATCACACGTTTAGCCCCTGCGCTTAAATGTTCTGTAGCAGCAGCTCTGGAGCGAAATAATCCACTACATTCAAGCACCACATCGACATTCAAGGGCTGCCATGGTAAATCGCATGGTTGTTTGCATTGCAACACTTGTACACGTAAAGATTTATTGGCTGCACAAATTTTTAAAAAGGTGGCGTTGTGTTGTTGCTCTACTTCTACCACGCCATTAAAACGTCCATGGGTGGTGTCGTATTTAAATAAATGGACTAAGGTCTCTACATCTGCAATGTCATTAATGGCCACTAAATCAAAGTTAAATTGTGTAGGATGTTCAAACCATGCACGTAATACATTACGGCCAATTCGTCCAAACCCATTAATGGCTACCCGTTGCATGCGCGTTCCTTTTTCATTTTAGCCTAGCGGGCTTATGTTAATAGATTTCACATGAGTACGAGAGAAAAATTTGCACAACAAACGCGCCTAATGCCTAAAATACCAACAAAATAGAATTATATTCTAATATATTGAAATTAAATTTGGCTAAATTGCAAAAAAATTAAAAAAATACCCCTTTTTTGTTTACTTTATGCGTTAAAACGAGTAAAAAATGCATCCGTCACTCAATCTAAACCTTGAAGTTTAGGCGCTGAGTATCATCGCCTCAAAGATGAGCATTTGAGCACAACCTATTGCGCTTAAAATATTGTACTTGGCAATTGTCAGCCAATCGGGCTAAAAGCATTGGTGGATAGCGCTTTTTTGGGTATAATTTATCGTTTTTTAATATTTAAGCCCCGTGTAACAGTTCGGCTTTTTTTGCCACATCAACTGTTATACTTTTGCCAAATCAGAAATTATGGAGTGACTTGGTTGTGAGTACTCGTTTTATGACATCAGCTGAAATTCGTGAAGCATATTTGCGCTTTTTTGAGACAAAAGGCCATACACGTGTCGCGTCGAGTTCTCTGGTACCCGCCAATGACCCAACGTTATTGTTTACCAACGCTGGTATGAACCAGTTTAAAGACTGCTTCTTGGGTCTTGAAAAGCGCGATTATGTACGTGCTACATCTTCACAAAAATGTGTACGTGCCGGTGGTAAGCACAATGACTTAGACAATGTCGGTTATACAGCCCGTCACCACACTTTTTTTGAAATGCTAGGCAACTTCTCGTTTGGTGACTATTTCAAACGCGATGCGATTCAATATGCATGGGAATTTTTAACCTCAGATGAATGGTTAGCTCTACCTAAAGACAAATTATACGCCACGGTTTATCACACCGATGACGAAGCGTTTGAGATCTGGAACAAAGACATTGGTCTAGATGCATCACGCATTATCCGTATTGGTGACAACAAAGGCGGTCAATACGCATCAGATAACTTCTGGGCGATGGGTGATACCGGTCCTTGTGGTCCTTGTTCTGAAATTTTCTTTGACCATGGCGATCACATTTGGGGCGGCCTGCCTGGCACACCTGAAGAAGATGGCGACCGTTTCATTGAAATTTGGAACAACGTCTTCATGCAGTTTAACCGCACCGCTGATGGCGTACTGCATCCACTTCCTGCACCATCTGTTGATACAGGTATGGGCTTAGAGCGTATTTCCGCAGTTTTACAACACGTCAACTCAAACTATGAAATTGACTTGTTCCAACACTTACTTAAATCGGCAGCTCGAATCATTGGTTTAGACACCACTGAATTAGAAGCCAAAGCGCAAGAAACGGGTAAGCCTGTTGAATACCCTGCATCTTTAAAAGTGGTTGCCGATCACGCGCGTTCATGCTCATTCTTGATCGCCGATGGCGTGAATCCTTCAAACGAAGGTCGTGGTTATGTACTGCGTCGTATTATCCGTCGTGCCGTGCGTCATGGTAACAAATTAGGCGCAACGGGTTCATTCTTCCACAAAATGTTGCAGCCTTTAATTGAAGTGATGGGTGAAGCTTATCCAGAACTGGCAGCCAACCAAGCTCGCATTGAAGCGCAACTTTTAAAAGAAGAAGAGCAATTTGCAAAAACTCTAGAGCAAGGTTTGAAATTGCTTGAGGGTGAACTTGGAAACTTAAAAGGTTCAGTGATTCCGGGTGAAGTAGTATTTAAACTGTACGACACTTACGGCTTCCCAACTGACTTAACTGCTGACATTGCGCGTGAACGTGATTTAACTATTGACGAAGCAGGCTTTGAAACTGAAATGGCGACACAGCGTCAACGCGCGCGTGATGCAGGTAAGTTTGCCATTGACTACAACAGTGTGGTGAACGTTGAAGGTGAAACTCAGTTTGATGGTTACGATGCAACTCAAGGCCAAGGTCAAATTATCGCAATCTATAAAGATGGCGAGCAAGTTGATGAAGTCCTTGAAGGCGACGAAGCACTGATCGTGTTAAACCAAACACCGTTCTATGCAGAAAGCGGTGGTCAAATCGGTGATACAGGTCTGTTTAAAAACGATACCGGTATTTTTGAAGTACAAGACACCAAAAAATCTGGTGGCGCGTTCGTTCACCAAGGCATCGTGACCATGGGTAACTTAAAAGTTACTCAAAATGTAGAAGCTGTGGTTAAAGCAGACATCCGTGCTGCAACTGCACGTAACCACTCTGCAACGCACCTTTTACATGCTGCGCTGCGTCAAATCTTAGGCTCACACGTTCAACAAAAAGGTTCATTGGTTGCCTCTGACATCTTACGTTTTGACTTTGCCAACGATCAACCGGTTACGTTTGAACAATTGCAAGAAATTGAACGTCTTGTGAATGCTGAAGTGGTTGCCAACACTGAAGTGACCACTGAACTGCTGGACATCGAATCTGCCAAAGCCAAAGGCGCAATGATGTTGTTTGGTGAGAAATACGGCGAAGAAGTTCGCGTACTTTCAATGGGTTCTGTAATCGAAGAGAAAAACTTCTCAATCGAACTTTGTGGTGGTATTCACGTTAAACGTACAGGCGATATTGGTTTATTCAAAATTACCTCAGAAGGTGGCGTGGCCGCAGGTGTGCGTCGTATTGAAGCGGTAACTGGCAATAAAGCTGTTGCAGCGGCGCAAAAAGCCGACCGCGACATTCATGCCATTAATGAGCTGTTAAAAGCGCAAAAAGACCAAACTTTAGAAAAAGTAGAAGCTTTAAGTGCCACAGCATCAAGCTTGCAAAAACACATTGAACAGCTCAATCAAAAATTGGCCAGCTTACAAGCGGCTGAATTATTAGGCCAAGTTCAAGACATTGCCGGTCGTCAAACCTTAATCACCACAGTTGAAGGTATGGATGCCAAATCGCTTCGTACCCTACACGACGGCGTGAAATCAAAATTAGACAACGCAGTGATTGTACTTGCAGCAGTAGAAGGTGACAAAGTCAGCTTACTTGCTTCTGTCGCAAAAGACTTTACCGCGTTTATTAAAGCAGGTGACATCATCAAACATCTTGCCACCGAGCTTGGTGGTAAAGGTGGTGGTAAGCCTGATTTAGCACAAGGTGGCGCGCCACTCAACGAAAAATTTGCTCCTGTGATGGCTGATTTAGCAGCTTGGCTTGCAGCAAAATAATCACTTCACCTTTTGTGTAACTGACCCTAAGGCGCTTAGGGTCATGGTTTATATGGAACAACTATGGCATTAATCGTACAAAAATATGGCGGTACTTCAATGGGTACTCCTGAGCGCATTTTAAATGTTGCTCGTCGTGTAAAGCGCTGGCATGACCACGGCCACAAGGTGGTGGTGGTGGTATCGGCAATGAGTGGCGAAACCAATCGTCTACTTGCTTTAGCGAAAGCCATTACTGAGACCCCTGACCCACGCGAATTAGACCAAATGGTGTCTACGGGTGAACAGGTCACGATTTCCATGTTATCAATGGCATTGAACTCAATTGGTGTTGCGGCGAAGTCTTTAACTGGTCGTCAAGTCGGAATTAAAACCGACAGCGCATTTACCAAAGCCCGTATTGAATCAATTGATACCGACGTGATGACTGAGCATTTAGATGCAGGTCGTGTGATTGTAGTGGCAGGTTTCCAAGGCTTTGATGCCGATGGCAATACGACTACTTTAGGTCGTGGTGGTTCAGACACGTCTGGTGTCGCTTTAGCTGCTGCATTAAAAGCAGATGAATGCCAAATCTATACCGATGTAGATGGCGTTTACACCACCGACCCGCGCGTTGCACCAAAAGCAAAAAAAGTAGATCGTATTTCGTTTGAAGAAATGCTTGAAATGGCATCACTGGGTTCAAAAGTATTGCAAATTCGTTCGGTTGAATTTGCAGGTAAATACCAAGTGCCATTACGTGTACTTTCAAGCTTTGACAATGACAACGATGGCGCATTTGACGAAGACTTTAAACAAAACGTCGGAACACTTATCACTACTGAATTGGAAGACAACATGGAACAACCAATTATCTCGGGTATCGCATTTAACCGTGACGAAGCAAAATTAACAATTTTAGGCGTGCCTGATGAGCCAGGTATTGCATCTAAAATTTTAAAGCCAATTGGTGATGCAAACATCGAAGTCGACATGATCATCCAAAATGTAGAAGAAGATGGTACGACTGATTTTACCTTTACGGTAAACCGTGGCGAATTGGCTAAAGCTAAAAAAATCTTAGAAGAAACAGCGCAAAACATTGGCGCGCGTGAAGTGACCACACGTGATGATATCGTAAAAGTATCAATCGTAGGTGTAGGTATGCGTTCACATGCAGGTGTGGCGAGCAAAATGTTTACTTCTTTAGCTGATGAAAGCATCAATATCTTGATGATTTCAACTTCAGAGATCAAAATTTCTGTGATTATTGAAGAAAATTATCTTGAACTTGCAGTACGTGCCCTACACACAGCATTTGGTTTAGACCGCGAATCAGGCGAATCTAGCGTACGTGCTTAATGTGACCATCAACTTTGAAAGATAAGTTGATTTTAGCTGTAGTTGCCAAATGCTACAAAAAAACAGAGCCACTATATTTTCTTTTATAGTGGCTCTGTTATATTAGCCAATAAGGATTTTTGTAAATCTATAGAAAATAGATATTGCGTTATATAGCATATAATGCGATACATCTTTTTAGATGAATACTTTTCATTCTCAAGGTTGTGTTTTACGTTTTAAAAATCGCAGTTTATAGCATTTGGCAAGGAGATAAGCATGCTGATTCTGACCCGACGTGTCGGAGAAACTTTAATGATTGGGGACCAAGTCAGCGTGACTGTGCTTGGTGTTAAAGGTAACCAAGTTCGTATTGGTGTAAATGCCCCAAAAGAAGTGTCGGTGCATCGTGAAGAAATTTACCAACGCATTCAACATGAGCGTGCCATGCATGAGCATTTACAGCACCTTGACCAAGATTATCAACCGACTTTTGAAGAAGGTGATTTCTCGCAGAATAACTACAATCGTTAAGATCGATGTTTTTCTCCTAAAGCGGCATTTATGCCGCTTTAAACGTTTTTGATCTACCGCTTTATTGGGATTACTGCTCAGTTAAGGCTTTTCGTACTGGTGCAAAACTACGACGATGTTCAGCAATCACCCCATGCTCTGCAATAACAGCAAAATGTGCTTTGGTCGGATAGCCCTTATGCTTGGCAAAACCAAATTGCGGATACTGTGCATCAAGCTCAAGCATCTGGCGATCTCGAGTCACTTTGGCCAAAATACTCGCCGCTGAAATCTCAGCATGTAAAGCATCCCCCCCAATCACAGCCTCGCACGACATGCTTAAACCTTGCACCAGCTTGTTGCCGTCAATCAAAACATGTTCAGGTTGAATATTTAAGCCTTCTACAGCACGGCGCATTGCAAGCAGTGAGGCTTGTAAGATATTGAGCTCATCAATCTCTGCTGCACTACTTTGTGCAATTGACCATGCTAAGGCTTTTTCTTGAATCTCAATAAATAATTGCTCACGTTTTTTTTCGGTGAGTTTTTTAGAGTCATTGAGTCCATCAATCGGATTTTTTGGATCTAAAATAACTGCTGCTGCCACCACTGAGCCAACCAAAGGCCCGCGCCCTGCTTCATCTGTACCCGCAATTAACATCTTTTCCTCACTTTTGTTCATAAAAAAACGACCCTAAGACACAGCTTAAGATCACTTTTGGTTATGTATTCATTTGCTTAGTTTTTTAAAGTTTCAACCACACAGGCATTTAAGGTATTCGTCACTATTTTAGTGGCTAAATTGGCTTGTGAAGTTTTATCCATCGCGGCAATAACTAAATCTGTTGCAGTCACTGAGGTGGTGGCTTTTTCGCCCACACAGCTACAGACTTCGGTTTGTAATTCTTGCTTTTGTGTTTGCGTCAAAAGTTGTGAAGCAGTTTGCCAATAGCTGTTGTTTTCAACTTCAGTGACACACTTCGCCTGTACACCGACCTTTACCGCTGCCATAGCCAATTGCTGTGCACCTGTCGCAGCTGAAGTTTGACCTGTAGCAGTTGTGCCATCGGTTATTGCACAGGCAGTTAAAGCAAGAGCAAAAGGTGCTAGCACAGCAAGTAATTTTTTCACGATTATTTTCCCAAATGGTTATACAACATGTATGGCGCTATTGTGCCCAAATCTTACTATATAAGACATGCATCCCCCATTTAGATGCATAAAATAACAGCAACTAGCGTTTCAATGACATGAATAGAGCGTTGCAAGCACAAGCTGTGCTGAAACCCAAATCCATCCTATACTGATGACAATTTAGACGAGCTTAAAACAACATGCATCAAAACTATTACACCCGTACAGCGCAATACTTACATTGGATCATGGCCATTATTTTTATTGCAGCATGGCTGATTGGTTTTTACAGTGGGAATTTTTTATCTTATGCGGTCGATGGTAGCTTTAAAGGCAGTGTGATCACTTTACATAAAAATATTGCTACCGTAATTATTTTCTTATTGCTGGTACGCATTTTCTGGCGTTATACCCATCCTATACCGCAACTTCCCGACACCATGAACCCTTTTATGAAAAAAATGGCGCATTTGGGTCATTTAGCTTTGTATTTGATGCTGATTGCATTGCCGGTGACGGACTGTTTATTTAGTTGGAGCGCAGGACATCCTGCACCGGTATTATATTGGTTTGAAATTCCACGCTTAGTAGATAAAAACCCTGAACTGTTGGCGATTGTTAAACCCTTACATATTTACTTGTCTTGGGCCGTAGGTGTTTTATTACTGGGTCATATTGCTGCTGCACTTAAACATCACTTTATAGACAAAGACCATGTCTTGATCAGCATGACCCGCCAACCCAAAAATTAACGCACAGCTTCTGCGATGCAGCCTTTTAAGCTGTTCATGACCGCTTGACGAACCAATCTATTTTTTTCGTCTTCGTTAATTACAGCTAACGCTACATCTTTGGCATCCATATCGTTCATGGCATGTTGACTGACACAGCCACAGATCCTGTCTTGATGCGTTTGCTTTTGTTGTGCGCTCATTAACCAACTTGCAGCACTCCAGACTTTAGAGTCTTTGAGCTCTTGTTGGCATTGATAAGCAATCACAGGTCTGAGCATTTTTTGGGTGAGGCTGGCGGCTGTTGTATGTGATGACAACAGCATAGCCAATAAAATGAGATATTTTTTTTGCATGGTCTAAATATCCTGCAAGCAAAAGGCAGCCGAAGCTGCCCTTGTGTTTAAAGCGCTTGGATTTTCTCAATCCACTGTTGTTTGTCTTGCTCACTGATAAAAGATGCCTCAAAAGAATTGATTGCCAAATGTTTGAGTTCATCTTCGCTTAAATCAAGTGCTTGTGTAATGGCAATAAAGTTGTCATTCATATAACCGCCAAAATAAGACGGATCGTCTGAATTGACAGTGACTTTAACACCCTGTTGTAGTAAACGACGAATATTATGCTCACGCATATCTTGAACCACACACAGCTTTAAATTAGACAGTGGACACACGGTAAGTGGCATTTTGTCGCGAATTAAACGCTGCATCAATTTTGGATCTTCTTCTGAGCGTACACCATGGTCAATACGATTGACTTGAAGTAAATCTAAAGCTTGCCATACGTAATCTGCAGGTCCTTCTTCACCGGCATGTGCCACAATTAAAAAGCCAGCTTCACGCGCTTTAGCAAAAACACGCTCGAACTTTTCCGGTGGATGCCCCACTTCGCTTGAATCTAAACCAACCCCAATAATGTGGGCTTTATACGGTAAAGCTTGTGCAAGGGTTTCAAAGGCTGCTTCTTCGCTTAAATGACGCAAGAAACACATAATTAAATGCGAGCTAATACCAAGTTTGGTTTTTGCATCATCACAAGCACGTTTTAGACCATTGAGTACGGTTTCAAAAGCCACACCACGGTCGGTATGGGTTTGTGGGTCAAAGAACATTTCGGTATGTACCACATGATCTTCGGCACATTTTTCAAAGTATGCCCATGCTAAATCATAAAAATCTTGTTCATGAATTAACACTTGAGCGCCTGCATAATAAATGTCTAAAAATGACTGTAAATTATGAAAGTTATAGGCTTGTTTAACTTCTTCAACCGATTTATATGGAATTTCAATTTGGTTACGCTGTGCAATAGCAAACATCAGCTCAGGCTCAAAGGTGCCTTCAATGTGCACATGTAACTCAGCTTTGGGTAATGCACGAATTAAATCAAGTTGCGTCATGATCTTATCCTCTTATTGATATAAAAAAGGGTGCTCACCTTAAAGGTTGCACCCTTTTGGTTGTTTTGATGAAATTAACCACCAAACAGCGCAAATTTTAATGCCCAAAGTACCGCAATAATCCATACCATATACGGTACGGTTGATGCCTTACCTGTAAGTAATTTGACTAAGGCATAACTAATAAAGCCCATTGCAATACCATCTGCAATTGAATAGGTAAATGGCATAAATACAATGGTTAAAAAGGCAGGTACCGCTTCGGTAATATCGTCCCAATCAATATGGGTGATGCCCTGAATCATCAATACACCAACAAACAATAATGCAGGCGCTGTGGCAAAACTAGGTACTGATTGTGCAAGCGGTGCTAAAAATAAACACGCCACAAACAACAACCCTACGACAAGAGCAGTTAAACCGGTACGACCACCAGCAGCAACACCCGCTGATGATTCAATATAAGGCGTGGTAGATGATGTACCTAAAGCCGCACCTGCCACAATCGCAGATGAATCAGCAAATAAGGCTTTTTTCAAACGTGGTAATTTGCCATCTTTGAGTAAACCTGCACGGTGTGATACGCCCACCAAAGTACCGGTTGAGTCAAATAAATCGACCAAGAAGAAAACAAAAATCACACCAATTAAGCTGGCTGTAAATAGACCCTCAAAGTCCATTTGCATAAAAGTTGGGGCAATTGAAGGAACGCCACCAATCACACCATGAAATTCGCTTAAGCCTAAGGCAGTTGAAATGGCGGTCAACACTAAGATACTGATGATGATAGCACCACGTACTTTAAATTGATGCATCACCACGACCATCAAGAAGCCAAATAAAGCCAGTAAAACCGAAGGCTGTTTTAAATCACCTAAGCCCACCAAAGTCGCTGGGTTATCTACAATGACACCAGCATTTTTGAGTGCAATTAAAGCCAAGAATAAACCAATACCACCACCAATCGCCAGTTTAAGCGACATCGGAATGGCATTGACAATTGCCTCACGGACTTTAAACATACTAATGGCAATAAATACCAAACCTGAGACAAACACTGCAGCCAATGCAGTTTGCCATGGCACACCCATGCCCATACACACCGAATAGGTAAAGTAAGCGTTTAAGCCCATACCCGGTGCCAATGCAATAGGATAATTTGCAACCAAGCCCATTACCATACAGCCAATAGCTGCGGCAAGACAGGTGGCAACAAAGACAGCCCCATGATCCATACCTGTTTCAGATAAAATCATTGGATTGACAATAATGATGTAACACATTGTTAAAAATGTGGTGATACCTGCTATGACCTCTGTGCGAAAATTGGTTTTATTTTCGCTGAGTTTAAACAGACGTTCTAGCATATTTGCGGAAGATGGATTAGGAGTCGTCATGACCTAGCCCCTATAAATAAGTAATACCTAACTGTGCGATAGGAGAGACTCTTGATGACACTATCAAAGAGTTAGCAGCAAATTAAGCAATGGATATGCCAAATGTTCCATTTTAAGAGGAAAATTATTTACCCTAAATCCAATATTGAAATAGTGTAAACAAAAAAGCTGCATATCATTTATGCAGCTTTCCTCACTTTCATTTAAATCAAGTACTTATAAAAAAAACACATTGATTTAACTTACAGTACGGTAATTATAACACATTGATTTTTTATTTTTTCTAAAAATTACATTTAATCGCTTAACTTGTATGGCATTACTGTACAAGTATAGGGCTGTAAAGTACTCTAACGCTTAATGAGTGATAACAGTTTTATTTGATATTTCAATGGGTTGATTTTGGTAATATGGGTTTTTTTGTACAGTATGCAATGACCTTTTGGCTTCATTTAACACCTGATCCACATAATGTTGCTGCTGTTGTTTTTTGTGCTGATACAGTACATAACTCGTGATTGATACAACAATAAGCGTTGTACCCAACATTATTTTTATCATAATTGACTCATTGTGCTAAAAGTTATTGTTGTGGCGATAGTGCTTGAGTGTACTGTATTTTATTGCCTGCTTGAATATCAATTGTCTAAACAGAGTGTAACTTTACTGAGTGAACTGACGCTACCACCCATAAAAAAACCGGTGCCATGCACCGGTTTTTTCGCAAGCTTAAAGTTAAGCTTTAAATGTGTCTAACACAGTGTTTAATGTTGTGCTTGGACGCATTACTGCATCTACTTTTGTAGGATCAACAGCGTAGTAACCACCGATATCTACAGATTGACCTTGAACTTGTGCAAGCTCAGCAACAATTTTTTCTTCATTTGTAGCTAAGTTTTCTGCAAGTGGTGCAAATTGTGCTTTTAGCTCAGCATCTTGATCTTGGTTTGCAAGCTCTTCAGCCCAGAATTTCGCTAGGTAGAAGTGGCTGCCACGGTTGTCAAGTTCACCAGTACGACGTGATGGAGACTTGTCATTGTCAAGCAATTTGCCTGTTGCAGCATCTAAAGTTTTGGCAAGAAGTTTTGCTTTTGCGTTGTCTTCTTTAATGCCCATCTCTTCTAAAGATACAGCAAGTGCCAAGAACTCACCTAAAGAATCCCAACGTAAGTGGTTTTCTTCAACAAGTTGTTGTACGTGTTTAGGTGCTGAACCACCTGCACCAGTCTCGTACATGCCGCCACCTGCCATTAATGGCACGATAGACAACATTTTGGCAGATGTACCCAATTCCATAATTGGGAACAAGTCTGTTAGGTAATCACGTAAAATGTTACCTGTTACAGAAATCGTATCTAGGCCACGCGCTACACGTTCAAGTGTGAAACGCATTGCACGTACTTGTGACATGATTTGAATGTCTAGACCAGTCGTGTCATGATCTTTTAAGTATTTTTCAACTTTTTTGATCACTTCGTTTTCGTGTGGACGGTACGGGTCTAACCAGAAGATCGCTGGCATACCAGAGTTACGTGCACGTGTTACCGCAAGTTTAACCCAATCTTGAATCGGTGCGTCTTTCACCTGACACATACGCCAGATATCGCCTTCTTCAACATTTTGTGACATCAACACTTCACCGGTTTCGATGTCAGTGATGTTGACAACGCCTGCTGCTGAAATTTCAAAAGTTTTGTCGTGTGAACCGTATTCTTCAGCTTTTTGCGCCATAAGACCAACGTTAGGTACAGTACCCATGGTCTTAGGATCGAAGTTACCATTCCACTTACAGAAATTGATCATTTCTTGGTAAATACGCGCAAATGTTGATTCAGGCATCACTGCTTTACAGTCGTAAGGCTTGCCGTCAGCACCCCACATTTTACCGCCACCACGGATCATTGCAGGCATAGAAGCATCTACAATCACGTCGTTTGGAGAATGGAAGTTAGTGATGCCTTTAGCAGAGTCGACCATTGCAAGTGCAGGACGGTGTTCTTGGCATGCATGTAAATCAGCAATGATTTCTTCACGTAAAGACGTTGGTAAGGTTGCGATCTTTTCATAAAGACCAGCCATACCGTTATTTACGTTTACGCCAAGCTCTTCAAATAGCTTACCGTGTTTTTCAAATGCTTCTTTGTAGTAAATTTTCACACAGTGACCAAATACGATCGGGTGTGAAACTTTCATCATGGTTGCTTTTACGTGTAAAGAGAACAAGATGCCTGCTTCTTTACAATCAGCCAATTCTTTTTCATAGAAATCGCAAAGCGCTTTCTTGCTCATGAACATAGAATCAATGATTTCGCCGTCTTGTAACGCCACTTTGTCTTTTAAAACAATGGTTTCACCAGCTGTGGTGATGAGTTCCATTTTCACATTACGCGCACGGTCTAAAGTCATTGACTTCTCACCATGGTAGAAGTCACCTTCTTGCATGTGCGATACGTGAGTTTGTGACCATTGTTTCCACTCACCCATAGAATGTGGGTGTTTTTTCGCGTAGTTTTTAACAGCAGTCGGTGCACGGCGGTCTGAGTTACCTTCACGTAACACAGGGTTTACCGCAGAACCTAAGCACTTACCAAAACGTGCTTTAAGTGCTTTTTCTTCGTCAGTGGTTGGGTTTTCTGGGTAGTTCGGAATTGCATAGCCTTTTGCTTGTAATTCTTTCACACACGCCGTTAACTGTGCAACAGAGGCACTGATGTTTGGCAATTTGATGATGTTAGTGTCTGGGTCTTGGGTTAAACGGCCCAATTCAGCAAGGTTATCGGTAACCTTTTGCTCTTCAGTTAAAAATTCTGAAAATTCTGCAAGTACACGAGCTGCAACAGAGATGTCAGTTTTAACAATCTCAACGCCAGCAGGCTTAGTAAAAGTCTCGATGATCGGCAATAGCGAGTAAGTTGCTAATAATGGTGCTTCATCAGTTAGTGTGTAAATGATTTTTGACTTTCCACCAGCCATATAGATCCCCTTTTGGATTGTGTTTTTAAGAGCCACGCTTGTGGCACAGCCCCTAGAACCGGTTTGCTTAAATAAAACCCTGAGAGTATCGTCCCTCAGGGCTTTTCAGTCAACGAAATATGCTTTTAGATCGCGATTTTGCTGAAATTTTATACGTATTTTTCAGTTTTATCGGTGTTATATTCTAAGTCAAAGCATATACAAAGTGTATAAAAAATATACGCATTCAATTTAAGCCAAGAATGCTGATCAATCAAGTTGAATTATGCAAAAGGTGTAGGCATAAAAAAACCACGCAAGCGCGTGGTTTTTTAAAATCTTGGTAGGTATAAGCAGACTCGAACTGCTGACCTCTACGATGTCAACGTAGCGCTCTAACCAACTGAGCTATACACCTAGAATGCTAAGCATATTAATGCAAAGCATTGAGTTAAAACAAGGGTTTTAGAGTTTGATTTAATTCAAGCGCGCACTTTTTAAGCATTTTCTTTACATCAGGCGCTAATTTTTGTGGACTGTGTTGCCCATAACGCCACTGTTGGTCGTAGGCTGCTAAATTTACTAAAAATTGCGCACTCTCAGCATCGAGTTGTTGACTTAAACGAAGCAGCCATGCGGCATGGCTTTCGGCATGTTGCTTTTGCAAAGGCAAAGCCAACTGACAGTTAAAATAATGTAAGTTACGCTCATAAGGTGATTGCTGCCGATAGATCTGAACATAACGATAAGCCAGCACCAATATCATCAGCAGTGCAATAGCACTGATCATAAATAAAGCCAAGCGTAATGGCGTAGACAAGCCAAATTGAGATAGCCAATTGACTTGACGATTTTGGTCATAACCCACCACTTTACTTTGCCACTGATAAGCCACAAAGTCGCTCCATACCTGCATACGGTTACGCCATGCCCACTGCTGCTGTTTAAATTCAGATTGTTGTAACAGACTGGTTTGAATACCGGATTCAATGCGCTCAGGTGCAATTACAGCTGTAGGGTCAATACGCTGCCATTGCCCCTTAAGCCAAACTTCACTCCATGCATGTGCATCAAGTTGGCGCACTTCCCATGTTTTGCCATCAGGTGCCGCTTGCCCACCTTGATAGCCGACTACCACACGTGCCGGAATGCCGACATAACGCATCAGCATGACAAAGCTTGAAGCATAATGCTCACAAAACCCTTGGCGTTGGCGAAATAAAAAGTCATCGATATGATCGTTTTGCAGACGTCCGGGGTTTAAGTTATAGCCAAAGCCTTGCGATTTATACCAATTTAATACTTGAGCAATATAGACCTCAGGCCGAGCACCACTTTGCTTAAACAACTCTTGCGCCAAACGCTGTGCTTGTAAATCTTTGCTGCTTAAATAATTTTGGTTGGCTTTTAAAACCTGAACAGAAATTGGGTGTATGTTTTGTTTGCCTAACCAAATCAAATCAATAGGAGCGGTATGGCGTTGTAAGCCTTTACGAATTGCGCCATCGTGTTGCACATAGTAACCCGGTTGGCTCGGTACTGAGGTTTCTAAGCCCATAATCCATTTGGGCTGTTTTTCTGCGGCAAGGTATTGATAGTTTAAGCGTGCTATAGGTTGCTCGGTATATCGAAATAGCGGTTGTTGATTGCGCTGACTTGCAGTCCAAGTATACCCATCATATTCATCCAAAACCATAGCGCGCCAATACAGCTGCGACTGTGGAGGTAAAGCAGCAATATTGGTCACAATACGAAATGCCAGTTCACTCGATTGGGATAAATTGGCAATATCGCCCGGTGCCATGCTGTCACTCATGCCGGTAGTGGCATCGCCACCTTGCAGTGGCATATGCCAAAGCGGTGGCAAACGTGGGAAAAATAAAAATAACAGCATAAAAAATGGCAGTGCATACCCCAAGACTTTGGCAACCTGCCGCGCATCTTGAGGGAAATCTGCTGCAATTTTAAATTTAAGCTGATGTAAACGATAAAAACCGACCAAGCAACTGGTTAAACTTAACAGCATCAACAGCGTCATCCAAACACTTGAGCTATATAAAAAACTGCTGGCGCTAACAAATAAAGCAAAATTAAACACCACCAACCAATCCCGTGGTTGATGACTTTCTATGACCTTAGCAAATAAAAAGCTGATTAAAATGGCAACGCCAGCTTCTATGCCCAAAAATGTTCCGTATTGTATATAAACAATGCCTAGAGCCAACAAGATCACAGCAAAATTGACAGCTTTGGGTAAGCGATGCTGTTTTTGGCTGCTTACAGCAAATACCAGCAATACCACAATCAATAATGCCACCAATAGCATGGGCATAAACATGGCTTGTGCAATCAGTAACAGCGTTAAGCTCAGCAAAATTGCATCACGAATGGTCTTTGGCATCGCTTAAGCCTCCGCCAATATACGTTTGGCACGCTGTAATTGTGACGTCCCCTGCCCTAAGCTCAATTGGTTATGCGGCAGTTGCAGCGTATAAGCGAGCTGTTGTTGTTCACATTGTTCAACCAAGCCCATCATCAGACTCAATTTTTGCTCATGACCAACGGCAGGCATGTGCATATAGTCAATCTCAACATGTTGCTGCTGAGCATGTGGGGCAAAATTTTTAATCTGCATGCCTTGTCCACGTGCGAGTTGCTTCCAAGCCACTTGGCTTAATCGGTCACCAATTTGATAAGTTTTAAGCTCATAAAATTCATCAAAGCCGGCGTGTTGAATGGCGTGGCGTTGTTCCTGTTCAAATGGCGCAGGCGATGGTGCAACCCAAGTCACCAAATGGTCTTTAAAATAAAAATCACTCCACGCGCGTACTAAGCCCAAAGGATAACCTGAACTGATCCGAAGGCGAGGATAATAAAATGCACCACGCGTTTGCGCGTCAAAATTGATGGACAATTGTTGCCGTGCATCTTGTACATAGATGTAATGACGTTGGGCATTACATTCAATCAGTACATAACGCGAGCATGGCTTTAATCGACTTAAACTCACTGTCAATTGTATAGAATGCCCCACTTGTGACACTTGAGCACAATCAATTTGAACATTAAGATCTTTGAGTTGTAAATAAGCTAAATAAAAACTGATCGCAAGTACTGCACTGAGCAAAAAACAAAAGCCTAAAATCAGGTTATTGGCGTAATTAACGCCGGCAATAAAGGTAATCAAAATCAGTAACACATACAGATAGCCTGAGCGATGCAAAAACACCAAGATATCTTTGTGCTGCAAGCATTTTTGACCTTGCCACAAAAAACGTTGTTCCAGCCAACTTTGCCAACGCTGCCGCATTTTAAACCACCAAAACCTGTTGCATAAGGGCATGGGTGTGTTCATCGCTTAAACCCAAACGATGCGCCGCCACTGGCACAAATACCGCTTGCACATCATCACTACTGACAAAATCACGCCCTTCAATGAAGGCATACGCTTGTGCAGCTTTTTTTAAGGCCAAGAGCCCACGGGTGGATAAACCATGCCGATTTTTTCGGGTTTCTTGAGCCAGATCAAGTAAGTAATCAATGACCGTCTGATTTAAATGCACCTGCTCTACCTTGGCCTTAAAATCCATAATTTCATCAACACTAAAAACTGCGTTTAAGTCAGACAATAGGCTTTGGCGTGAACGTTGTTGTAATAACAATTGTTCGGCTTGGCGCGAGGGATACCCTAAAGATAGACGCATTAAAAAGCGATCGAGTTGCGATTCAGGCAAGGCATAAGTGCCGCTTTGAAACAACGGATTTTGCGTGGCAATGACCCAAAATGGCTGCGGTAAAGCATAGCGCACTCCATCTACACTCACATAGCCCTCCTCCATGGCCTCAAGTAGAGCACTTTGGGTTTTCGGACTACAGCGGTTAATTTCATCGGCCAATAAAATTTGGCTAAACACTGGACCTTTTTTAAACTCAAATTGTTGGCTATGCTGATTAAACAGATTAATCCCAATCACGTCACTGGCCAACATGTCATTGGTAAATTGAATGCGCTGAAAATCAAGCCCAGTTAAATGCGCCAAGCTACTGGCCAATGTGGTTTTGCCTAAACCGGGTAAATCTTCAAACAAGACATGACCACCTGCCAACAAACAGGTTAAAGCTAATTTGGTTTGTTGTGGTTTATCTAAGATAATTTGATTGAGTTGCTGTAAAAATTGCGCAATTTTGTTGTGCTGTACAGTCGTGTGTGTTTGTGTGCCCCAAATCACTGATTTTTATCCCCAATCAAAAATAGTGTGGCTTTAACATACACGGCTTTTTGATTGGGGTAAAACAAGATTTAAAAAGCGCCCCAAAAGGCGCTTTTTTATTTACATGCACAATTTAACACGGACACTTTTTCATCCCGCCACCTGCCGATGGATAACGTGCATCGACACAGTAACGGTAAAAGGTTTTGGCATCCATAGGCGTTAAATCCGGATGGTGCTGCTGCATATGTTTTACATAATTGTCATAATCTGGCACACCCACCATTAAGCGAAAACTTTGCTGTAAGCGCTGCCAAAGTGTTGCAATACGTGACCAATTTTTAGGATTAAAAATCAGCTCTTTTTGCGACATGATGGTCATTTTAATGATCTTATAAATGACCGTTTTACCACTTTGAGCAAATTTAAGTTTCATGGACTGCTCCTTAATGATGGGCTTGAGGCTTGATTTCCTCAGGATCACGATAAATCGCTTCGGATTCATTCACACTTGGCTCAGGATTTGCCAAAGCACGGCGCACCACTTTAATGGCTGCAAATAACATCACAAACGCCACAATCATAAAGAAGGCACATAGACCTGCATTAATTTGATTGGACAATGCCACAGTTTGCATCTCGGCGACACTTTTTGCTGGGGCTAATAGTTCATTGTTAGCAATTGCTGTATTAAAACGCTCAGCTTGGGCCAAGAAACCAATTTTTGGATTTTCATGGAAAATCTTTTGCCAACCTGCGGTCATCGAGGTAATAAACAAGAAAATGGTCGGGACAATCGTGACCCATACATATTTTTGTTTTTTCATTTTAAATAAAATCACGGTACCTAGCATCAGTGCCATAGCCGCTAAAATTTGGTTACCAATACCAAATAATGGCCATAAGCTGTTAATGCCGCCAAGCGGGTCAACCACACCTTGATAGACAAAGAAGCCCCAACCAGACACGGCAACGGCAGTGCCCAATAAATTACCAAAGAAGCTGGATGAATTTTTCACCGCAGGAATGACAATACCCACCGTATCTTGCACCATAAAACGACACGCACGGGTACCGGCATCGACTGCTGTTAAAATAAATAATGCTTCAAACAAAATGGCAAAGTGGTACCAAAACGCCATCATTTCACGGCTATTAAAGATTTCGGTAATGATATGTGCCATACCAATGGCAAAAGTAGGTGCACCACCAGTACGCGATAAAATTGAGCTTTCACCCACTTCTTGAGCCAATAAGGTCAGTGCTTCAGGTGTAACCACAAATCCTAAGTTACGCACTGCTTCAGCTGCAGATTCAGCTGTCGTGCCCAATAAGGCTGCTGGTGAGTTAATGGCAAAGTAAATCCCAGGGTCAAGTACCGCGGCACAAATCAGCGCCATGATCGCCACAAAAGATTCCATCAACATGCCGCCATAACCGATCATTCGGATATCACGTTCATTGTTGACCAATTTTGGCGTAGTCCCCGACGACACTAAAGCATGGAAACCTGAAATCGCACCACAGGCAATGGTAATAAATAAGAATGGGAACATAGAACCTGCAAATACAGGACCTGTTCCATCCACAAATTGGGTAATCGCAGGCAATTTCATCTCAGGCATGGCAAAGACAATGCCTAATGCTAAACCTGCAATCACACCAATTTTTAAGAAAGTTGATAAATAATCACGGGGTGCAAGCAGCAACCAAACCGGCAATACCGAGGCCACAAAGCCATAAATGATCAGCGCCCATGTCAGCTCTGTACCTGATAAAGTAAATAAAGGTCCCCAATAAGGGTGCTGCGCAATATTTTCACCATAGATAATGCCCAGCATCATCAACACAAAACCAATAATGGAAACTTCTGCAATTTTACCCGGACGGATAAAACGCATATAAATGCCCATAAAGATGGCAATTGGAATGGTGGCTGCAATACTAAACACCCCCCAAGGACTATTGGTCAGCGCTTTTACCACCACCAGTGCCAGTACTGCCAAAATAATGATCATTACCCCAAGCGCACCCAGCATGACCGTGACACCGGCAAAAGTGCCTAGTTCTTGCTTGGCCATTTCACCTAAGGAGCGACCATCACGGCGCGTAGAGATAAACAGCACTAGAAAGTCTTGTACAGCGCCGGCCAATACCACACCCACCAGCAACCAAATAGTGCCGGGTAAATAACCCATTTGCGCGGCCAAAATCGGACCGACCAAAGGACCGGCACCGGCAATCGCTGCAAAGTGATGACCAAACAATACCCCTTTATTGGTGGGTACATAGTCCAAACCATCGGCTAAACGATGTGCTGGGGTTAAACGCCGTGCATCTAATTCAAAGACTTTGTTGGCAATAAATAAACTATAAAAACGGTAGGCAATACTATAAACACAGGCTGCGGCCAATACCAACCACACCGCATTAACTTGTTCACCTCGGCTTAAGGCCAAGATTGCAAATGAGACTGCCCCGACCACGGCGACAAGCAGCCACATCATTTTTGAAGATAGACTCATCTTCTGCTTTACATTTTCCATTTCATCCCTCATTTGTTTTGCATGTCAATCAGCTTGATTATTTTTGTTCGAGGTTCTGCTGTTTAGGTGACTTTACCCCTGTTGTTATGATGTTAATCTCCTACTTTGGCATAAAAAAAGGGATGATTTGCATCACCCCTTTTGATAATAGTCTATTTTTAAACCATTATGCACGTTCTAGGTAGTCACCTGTACGCGTGTCTACACGAACTTTGTCTTCTTGCTGAACAAACAATGGAACACGTACCACAGCACCTGTTTCAAGTTTTGCAGGCTTACCGCCACCGCCAGACGTATCACCACGTACACCTGGATCAGTTTCAACGATTTGTAAAACTACAAAGTTTGGCGGAACTACGTTTAATGGCACACCATTGAACAACATGATGGTACATTTTTCGTTAGAATCGTCTTTTAACCATTTAGCCGCGTCGCCCATAGCCACTTTATCAGCTGCAATTTGTTCAAACGATACAGGATCCATGAAGTTCCACATTTCACCGTCGTTGTACAAATATTCCATTTCTACTTCTTGGATGTCAGCCGCTTCTAAAGACTCACCTGATTTAAAGGTTTTTTCTAACACTTTACCTGATTTCAGGTTACGTAATTTTACGCGGTTAAAAGCTTGGCCTTTACCTGGTTTTACGTATTCATTTTCCATGATTGAACATGGGTTACCATCAAGCATAACCTTAAGGCCTGACTTGAAATCATTCGTAGAATAATAGGCCATGACTGGCACACTCCAAACTAACTAATAAAATCTATAAATGCCTAATCAGCATTTACATCGCACAAGATCGGCATTTTACTGCGGATTAATTTCAACCAACAGAAAAATTCTCGCTTTTTGCAGTATGACTGCTTATGTTACGCGCGGATCGGAGCAAACCTAGGTTTATCCGTCCCTCACTTATCGGTAGAATTATCGCATACTTTAGCGACAGACAAAAAAGGGGTGGCCTTTTTTAGTCACTCAGGTTTATCTTAAGCGCGTTTTTTTGCTGAAATTTTAAGCAAAAACCAGTGTCGCCCTTTCATCTCTCTGAGCATTATTTAAAGCATCCCGCATGATAAACTATTTATATCAAGAGCAAAACTGGCAATCACAATTGAGTGATTTAATTACCGATCCAGTAGAATTGCTCAATACCTTGCAACTTCCTGAGAGCTTATTACGAGGCGCCAATCTAGCCACAGCAAGTTTTAAACTGCGTGTGCCGCGTGCTTTTGTGGCTAAAATGCAACTGGGTAATCCTGATGATCCTTTGTTGCTCCAAGTCCTACCACATCACTTAGAACTTGAAGAACACCCAGAATTTGTAACTGATCCTTTGGGTGAAGAACACGCCAATCAACAACCTGGGGTGTTACATAAATATAAAAGTCGTTTTTTATTGACCTTAACCGGTGCTTGCGCGGTGCATTGTCGTTATTGTTTTCGTCGGCATTTTCCCTATCAAGACAATTTACCCAAACAGCAAGATTGGCTAAATATTAAACAGTATATTGAAAGCCAACCAGACATTAATGAAGTGATTTTAAGCGGCGGTGACCCTTTAACTTTATCCAATCGTAAGCTAGCTGAATGGATTGAACGTTTATCGAGCATCAAACAACTTAAATTTCTGCGAATTCATTCACGGGTTCCGATCGTAATCCCCAACCGTGTCGATGAACAGCTTATTTCCATCTTAAAAAACAGTAGGCTACGCATAATTGTAGTGATACACTCCAATCATGCTGCCGAATTAGACGATTTTACCTGCGGTAAATTAAACCAACTTGTTGAGCAAAAAATAGTCGTTTTAAATCAAGCAGTATTGCTCAAAGGTGTCAATGATTCAGCACAAACGCTCATTGATTTAAGCTATCGTTTATTTGATGCCGGAGTGATGCCGTACTATTTACATGTACTCGATAAAGTCAAAGGTGCACAACATTTTGACTTAGACTCAAGCGATATTGAGCAGATTTATAAGGATGTTTTAGCGAACCTACCGGGATATTTGGTTCCAAAACTAGTTCGAGAAATTGCAGGTGAAAACAATAAAACCCCGCTTTTTGGCACAACGAATTTTTGAGTTAAGATCATGACGACGCAAACTTCGGATTTATTTCAGACTCCAACGCAACTTAAGTTAGACAAATTAAGCTTTTGCCAACCTAATATTCAAAGTGTACAAGATTGGGTAGGTACACTGTCCATTTTACAATTGGGTGATTCTTCCAAAACGCTGTTTAATGCAGTATTGGAAATTTCTGAATTACAGTGTTCAGAAACACTGCGTTTTGACTTAATTCAAACCTTGCATCCCACCCTTGAGAATGTATTGGGCAGTCTAGAAAAGCATTTTCTCAATCAAGGCTTGATCTCAAGCGATCGTAATGACCATATCATTGAGCTGGCCACGCTCATTCGTTGTCACTTTAGTAAAATTTATATTGATATTACTAAACGTACACACCAACAATTGCAACAGTCATTTTCTGTATTTGCCTTTCGTAAAAAGCGCAATTTAAATACTGTGCGCACTATGGCTACCTATTATGCCTTGCAACAGATTACTGCGTTATTTTATCAACAACATATGCTCTATAGCGCGCCTTTACCCGGACAATGGTTAATCGCACATCAATTGCTGATTTGGGCAATGAAAAATGATTTCGAACACAGTAACATTAACCATATTCAAGGCACTGAGCATAAACTCAGTACCATCGCACAAGCCTATGCACGCTTAATGTTGCTTGAGGTCTTTAATACCCATCAAATTCGGCCTGCTGAAATTCAAGGCTTATATTTATGCAGTATGGATTGGGCGCGTTTAATTCAAGTCTTACCCAAAGAAACTACCTTATCGCGTTATGCAGTAGACACCCGTAAAGACCATCCACCGGTATATAACAATAACCATGCCAAAGCGTTAAGCCCCAATATCTTTATTGCCACACAAAAACTGCTTGAACACTTTAGTGATTTACAGCGCAAACAAAGCGAATATTTATCGAGTAATGAAAAAATGTTGCTCACGCCTGCGCTGCATTTTCATATTCATAATTTACTCAGCAATCAAACTGGGCGTCGCTCAGAACGCTATGATTATTCAGCCCCTTTACGGATTTGTTTTAGTTTGGCCGTGGCACACTATTATTTGTCTCGCGGCAAAGCCTTTTATGACACCCTAGAATTAGACACACCATATAAATTGCATAACAATGCCCATATTATGGGGAATGTGAGCAAAGCAAATCCAGAAGAACCTAAACTTGTTGATCGTGAGGCACGTCAGATTTATTCAGCCGATGTGGTCAATATTAGCTTAAATGGTTATCGGATTCGTTGGAGTGGTGAAACCCCTAAAAACCTAAAAACTGGCGAACTCATCTTAGTCCAAGAAAATACACAAAGTTTATGGCGCTGTGCCACGATTCGTTGGATTAAACAAACCACTGACAAGAGCTTAGAACTTGGAATCGAAATTCTTGCTCAACACATGTACCCATGTGCACTGCATATTCGTAGTGAAAACAATATTAATAATTATCACGTTGCGCTATTGACGCAAAATATTGAGTTAGATTTGGTTAAAAATAGCCTGATCTTACCGGGCCTACCAATTTTTAGAGAAAAGCAAACTGTCTTTTTACGCTTGGGGAATACCGAGATTAAGGTTTATCTCGTGAAAACATTGTTGATTACACAGAGTTTTATGCAGTTTGAATATGAACTGCTTGATGAGAGTCAAAGCACCATCATGGAAAACTTTATTCATCAACAGCAGCACGAGATCAAACATCATCATTTATGGGAAGCATTGAAATGAGAAATCCACTCTTGTCAAAAAAGTTAAAGCAGACCAAAACTAGGCTTCTGATTATTGATGATAACCAAATTGGTTTTAATCAAATTTTTGACTTACTCAATCTCAATGAACATCAAGTTGAAGGTCTGTTACTTGACGACCTCAATAGCTTTGAAAAGCAACTACATCTCCCTTGGGATTTGGTGATTTTTGGTCGTGCTTATGATTTACGTCTTGAACAGGCATTAAGCTTAATTCATGCGTCCAAGCAACCTTATTTGCCTGTTTTGTTATTACGTCCTGAAGACTACAACGAAACACAATATAGCCGTTATTTACATAAAGGCGTCTATGATGTGGTGAGTTTACATACGCCTGATCATTTTTACTTAAGTTTAGTACGCGCCCTGTCTTTTAGCCGTTTGCAACAAAACCAAAGCCATTTACTTAGCGAACTGGAAATTGTGCAAAGCCACGCTCAAGCCTTGGTTGAGGAGAAAAAAAGTGCAGTGGCGATTATTCAAGAAGGTATCCACCTGCATGCCAATTCTGAATATCTAACCTTGTTTGGTTTTCAAGATGAAGATGACCTGATTGGTTTGCCGCTTATGGATGTCTTGCAACCGCAAAATGCCAGCGAGTTTAAAGCACGTTTTAAAAAGATCAGCCAAGGTCAGCTTGAAGTTGGTCGCTTTAGCATCCACAGCAATCACCCATCCATTGGGCAAGATGCTGCCTTAAACCTTGAATTTTTAAGCGCGGTTGAGCATGAAGATGCGCTGCAATTGAGCATTGATCAAGGTGGCCACATTTTAACGCTTTCACCTGTTACCGCTAAACCTGTTGAAACAGCAGCCGTGACCAAAGTCAGCACCTATCAACAGATCAATCGTCATGTACAACAGCAACCGGCAAGCTTTAATGCCTTAGTGTTATTTTCACTGACCTCTTTTCCGATTGAAGTTCTGCAATACAAATGGCATACCCCTAATGACTATATCATGAGTATGAAAACCTTTTTAAGCGAACAAACACATGCACCAATTTTTGAAATGGATGCACCAGTGTATATCAGTGTGTTGCAAGCCGAGAGCAAAGAAAAGCTTGAATCAAAACTGATTGGTTTGACCAGTTTATTAAAACCGCAACTTTTAGTGGTCGGACAGCAAAGCTATCCACTGCATTTAAGTATTGGTTATCGCGTTATGGAACGCGAGTTTGAAGATGAGGCCCATTTAAGGCAGATCATGCATGATGCTTTTGCCCAACCCTTACCAAGCAACTCACGCGAAGACGCTTTAGAACTAAACTTAGATGAAGTTGTGGTTGAAGAGCAGTTAAGTTTGCTCGATACCTTGCGCCACAATTTAAGCACTGGACAGGTGCATCTTAAATATCAACAGATCTATGATAAACATGATAGTGAATTACATGTCTATGAAGTCACCAGTGGCTTTATTTATAACAATACATGGATAGCGCTTGAAAACTTAACGGATTTAAATGAAGACCCAGCACTTTCAATTCAACTTGATCGTTGGATTTTGGTTGAAGCATGTAAACAACTGCATAACTTTATTACTCAGTATCCAAAAGCCAAGCTGATTGTGAATTTAAACAAACATGTCTTGCTTGAAGATCAAACCCTTGCCGAGCTCATTACCAAATTACTTAGCATTGTCGGTAGCAAAGAAAAACAGCCGCTTTGGTTGCAGTTCTCCGAGCGAGATTTAAGTGAACATTTTGCCGAAGCACAAAAACATACCCAAGTGTTGATTGAGCATGGCGCGGCAATTAGCGCCCGTGATTTTGGCTACTCGATGTATAGCGAATCGATTTTAACGCAAATTGATTTTCGTGCCGTGACTTTACATGATGATTTAACTTTAGCTTTACATGATGAGCAGCAAACCCTTGAATTACAAGCACGTTTGACTGAGTTTAGTGAAATTAAACCCGTAGATATTATTTTGCATGGTTTAGATGATATGACGTTGTTTGCCAATTCTTGGAATCTAGATGCCCGTTTTATTCAAGGCGATTATTTCCAAAAGAAACTCGATCATTTAATTGCAGTCGATGATTAAAAAATGCGGGCAATGCCCGCATTTTTTTGCATAAAAAAACGAGCCAATGGCTCGTTTTTTTCGCTTTGGATTAACCACGTTTGATTGAACGTGACATACCAGCAAAACGTTGTTTGAACTTGTCGATACGACCGCCAGTGTCCACGTTCTTTTGTTTACCAGTGTAGAACGGGTGGCAAGCTGAACATACGTCAAGGTAAATCGTTTCTTTACCAAGAGCAGAACGAGTTTCGATTACGTTACCACATGAACAAGTTGCAACGATGTTTTCGTATTTTGGGTGAATATCGGCGCGCATGGTCGATTACTCCATAAAGTTTAAGAAGGTTTTGCTGTCATCGCAATTGATCACTCTCAAGACTGAGGAATGGCTAAAACATTAGCAGATCAACACCATAACAGACCATTCTTTTGGCCCACCGAGACGGATACCGTCAGAGCTAAGCACAACAAGCTGCGCGTATTATACGCTCATCGCCTATAAAAAGCGAATTATTCTGTGTCCGCTTGTTTGCTCCAATAATTGGCAATGATTCCACACACCATCAACTGAATTTGATGAAAAATCATGATCGGCAATACAATCATGCCTAATGGCTGACCAATAAATAAAATTTGCGCCATCGGTACACCACTGGCTAAGGTTTTTTTAGAGCCACAAAAGAAAATCGTGCGTTGATCGGCATGGTTAAAGCCCAGCCACTTAGGCAACCACAGCGCCAAAAGCATCACGATGGTCAAAAGTAACGAACACAGTACAATCAAAAGACATAAAGTGCCCAGTCCCACTTGCTGCCATAAACCTGCCACCACGGCGCTGCTAAATGCAGCATAGACCACCATTAAAATCGAGCCTTGATCAAAAGTTTTGACCAACTTAGGGCGTTTTTGCATATAGGGAAATACCCAAGGACGCAGGATTTGCCCCAAGATAAACGGCACCAATAACAATAAGGTAATCTGCACAATCGATTGAGTTGGATCAAAATTGTGTTGAGTTTGCCCTAAAACAAATACGCTGACCAAAAGTGGGGTAATAAACATACCCATTAAATTAGAAAACGAAGCACTGCATACCGCGCCTGCTACATTGCCTTTGGCCACTGAGGTAAAAGCAATCGAGGATTGTACGGTGGACGGTAAAAAGCATAAGAATAAAAAACCCCAATACAGCTCTTGCCCTAACAATGGCAGCAACACAGGTTTGGCCAATAAACCTAATACTGGAAATAAGATAAAGGTAAAAGCAAACACTAAACCGTGTAACTTCCAATGCAACACGCCACTTTTGACAGCTTCGCGCGATAATTTTGCGCCATGTAGGAAAAATAAAATGGCAATCGCCACTGTGGTGAAATAACCAAACCATACTGCAGCTTGTCCCGACACCGGTACAAAACTAGCCAAGAGCACCATCACAAACAATAAAATGGTAAAGCGATCAAGCGCCAAGATTTTAAGCATACATCATCCTTGAATATTCCATAAAAAAGCCCAATACAAAAAATTGGGCTTTGTCTGATCTATGATTTTAATGGCAAAACTTAGTTGTTGCGCGCGTTGTCATCTTGCTGAATCAACTCAATTTTATAACCATCTGGATCTTCAACAAAGGCAATTACAGTAACACCACCTTTCATTGGGCCTGCCTCACGCACCACATTGCCACCACGGGCTTTAATTTCTTCACATGCTGTATAAGCATCATCTACTGCAATGGCAATATGACCATAGGCATTGCCAAGCTCATAGCTTGGTGTATCCCAATTATGCGTTAATTCAAGCACAGTATGATTTTCTTCATCGCCATAGCCAACAAAAGCTAAGGTAAAACGACCCTCTTCGTAATCACGTTTACGAAGTAAAGTCATACCAAGCACTTCAGTATAAAACGCCAATGAACGCTCTAAATTGCCGACACGCAACATGGTATGTAACATACGCATCATGTTTTTCCTTTTGATTAATTTGCTCAAGCTACTATAGGCAGTTCACACTCAAAATTCAATTTGAACACGCCATCGCTTTAAGTGCTTTGTTGATGTTTGGCCAATAAGCGTGCCACCCAAATCACCAATAATAAAATTGGAATACCAATTAACGTGGTCATTAAAAAGAAGTTTGGATAACCAATATTGGTCACAATAGTACCCGAGTAACCGCCTAAAATTTTTGGCGTTAAGGTCATCAGTGAGCTAAAAATGGCATATTGCACGGCTGTAAATGACACACTGGTTAAACTCGATAAAAAGGCAATAAAGGCAGCCCCTGCAAGGCCTGAGGCCAAATTATCGACAATAATGGCAAAGTATAGCCAACCATCACTATAGGGTTTAATCACCTTACCGCTAATTTCGACTTGACCTTTTTGATCAAGATTCACTGGGTGAATAGGTTGAATATCAATATCTAAATCTTGTGGCAAAGTTAACTTTTGATTGACTTGATAAGCATGTGTGCTTTGCTGAAGTACTTGAGCTTGATCGAGCAACAATGCAGTTAAACGTGGCTGCTGTGCCGTTATTAATTTTTGCGCAGGAATGGCAGCACTAAATACACCATTACTTTCTAGCTTGGCCGGAAATTGCTGTTGATCTAAGGCAAATATCAATTGCTGATGCTGTGTTAATACCTGACCTGTATATTGTCCACGTACCACAATGGTGGCGTCTTGCTCGTGTAGGGTTAAAGTATTGTCACTGGTAATCGGTAGAATATGTAATTGCGGGTGCTGATGGTCCTGTACAAGATATGGCATCGACAACGTAATAGGCGCTTGTGTGGCGGTTGCTGGATTGGCATAACCTACTGTCACATCAATATGTTGTGCGGCTTTTAAATCTTGCACATCAACCGGCACGCTCCAATAGCCGACCTCATCTGGATGGACTAAGAAGTTTTTCCCAGCAACATCCACTTGTACAGCACTTAAAGGCTGACCTGATTTAACCAAACCAATAAAAATTAAGTTGGTTGAAGAGGCTAAAATTGCCCCGACAAACATCAATTTCATAATATTAAAGCGCTGTGCCAATAAGCCACCTAAAAAACCACCGACTAAACTAAAAATTACCCCGTAGATTTTGACTGCTTCAGCAATTTGTTCTTTACTAAAATTTAAATCTTGGTAAAACACATTAGAAATCACCCCCGCAATAATGTCAGAAATACGGTAAAAACCAATGAGCAGTAACAAGACTAAGGCGAGTTTTAGCCCATAACGCTTAAAGAAATCGGCAATGGGATGGACCCATGTGGCATAGGCCATATCACGATTGACCGCCCCACATTTAACTAAACTCGAACCCACCAATAAGGCCATGGCTGTTGCCGTTAAAAAGCGTAAACTTTCTAAGCTAAACAATACAAACGTGTCTTTTATCTGCGATTGCTGTTTAATTAGCTCGACCAAATTGCCTGAATAAATATAACTTAGAACAAAACTCGCCACTGCGACAAAAAACACAATGACCAAACGATAATAGTCACGACGCTGATAATTTTTATTGACGCGTGCCACATTGGGCTCACGAATGCTTAACGTGGTGGCAATGCCAACTAACATCACCGCAGCCATGGCTAAATAGGTGATTTTCCACGCATCATAAATATAATTACCTTTGGCTGTGCCCAAGGATGCTGCTAAAAAGAGCGCACCTGCACCTGCCACAATCATACCAATACGGTAACCGGCGTTATAAGTAGATGCCAACACGGTCTGCATTTGGGTTTCAGCCAACTCAATCCGATATGCGTCAATGACAATATCTTGGGTGGCCGCTGCAAAGCCTAGCAATACTGCACCAATCGCCATTTGATAGACTTGGCTTTGCCCTAAAGCAGGGTCTGAAAGTGCCATGATGGCGATTGCGCAAATAATTAAAACTTGTGCAACCAATAACCATGCACGGCGGCGTCCTAATTTTTGGGTTAAATATGGCAGGGGGAGTTCGTCAATTAAAGGTGCCCACACAAATTTAAAGGAATAGCCCAAAGCCGCCCAACTAAAAAAGGTGACTGCACTTTTACTGATGCCTGCTTCGCCCAGCCAAAGCGATAAGCTTGAGAAAATCAACAGGATTGGAATACCTGCCGAAAAACCCAAGAACAACATGATCAGCGCACGTCGATCCAAAAATGCGGCAAATGCTGATTTCCATCCAGTCGATTGTGTGGTCATTGCTTATTATTTTCTGCAAAACGAATAGCGCTATTCAACCGCTTAACGGCGAGGCTTTCAACTGTATTTGAGCATCCTGTGCAATATTTTCATCAATCGATTGTAGTTTTGCTTGAATTTATAGGGCTAACCCATATACCTTAAGGCTTCCTTTTACTTTTATTTATTGTTTTGGATTCTATACAGTGACCGAAAAACTTGAGCAAAATAACGCCACAAGCCAACCACAATTACAACCCTCGCCTAAAGGATTCGTCTCTGCTTTCGATCAACAGGATATTCAAAACACCTTAAGTAGCACCCGTCTACGCTCAAGTGAGCTGACGCATATTCCCAATTACGCCAAAATTCCGGCGTCAACCAAACGTATTAAACCGCTGAATAACTTTTTAGGTCAAGATCGTGCCCGTGCTTCGGTGGAAGCCGGGATTGCTTTGCCCTATTCAGGCTACAATATTTTTGCGGTCGGTACAGCAGGTTTGGGTAAACGCACCATGGTCAAGCGTTTACTTGAGCAACATGCCAAAGACATGCCCACACCCAGTGATTGGGTGTATGTCAATAATTTTAAACAAGCGCGCCAACCGATTGCGCTTGAACTGCCTGCTGGTCAAGGGGTGAAATTCCAAGCCCAATTACATCAAAGTTGGCAAACCATTTTAAAACAGTTGCAACGTCGCTTTAGCACCGAAATCTATCAACAACGTCTTGACCTGATTCGCCAACAAACTGGTTTAGAACAGCAACAAGCCTTAATCGAACTGACCAAAGAAGGTGCAGAGCTGGATTTAAAATTGGTAACTCGTGATGAAGCGCATTGTTTTGTACCGGTGAAATATCATGAGCAAAAACTCATTGAATTAACCCAACAAGACTTGGCGCAACTGAGCAGTGATAAACAACAAGAAATTGCTGCCAACATGCGTTATATGGACAAAAAGCTCGATCGCTTAGGGTTACATTTGGGTGATTTAGAAGATGATGCGCGCGATCAAGTCCAAGTGCTCAACCGTGATATTGCTAAACAAGTGGTCATGCCACGTATGACCGCGCTTGCCAACAAATACAAAGATGTTGTCGGGCTAAAAGAATATCTACATGATTATGGCGATGACATTATTCAACATGTAGAGCTGATTTTAGATCAAGAAGAAGATGACTTCTGCCCAAGTCATTTTAGCCGTGTCCCTGCGCGTTACCATGCCAATGTGGTGATTAGCAACAAAGCCAATGCTGGCGCCCCGGTGGTGTTTGAGGATTTTCCAACGCACTACAATTTATTGGGTCATGTAGAACAACTGACACGCCACGGCAGCATTACCACCGACTTTACCTTAATTCGCCCCGGTGCCCTGCATCGTGCCAACGGTGGCTTTTTAATGCTAGAAGCTGAGCAATTGCTTGAACAGCCCTATGCATGGCAAGGACTTAAGCGTGCATTAAAGTCAGGGCAACTTAAACTTTCATCGCTTGAGCATATGCTGACCTTAACCGGCAGTATTTCGATTGAACCGGCAGCGATTCCACTGAATATTAAAGTGGTGTTGTTGGCTGAGCCTGAAATTTATTATCAAATTTTAGAAGTTGAGCCTGAGCTTGGCAGCGTATTTAAAATCCGTGCCGATTTTACCGACACCTTACAACGCAATGAAAGCAATGAACAAGCCTATATGCAGCTGATTGCCGATTACGTACAAAGCGATAAATTGCTGCCTTTCGATCGCTCTGCCCTTGCAGCATTGCTGACCGACTCAAGCCGTCAAGCAGAAGATCAAAGCTCGTTGTCATTGCATGCTTTAACCTTAGGTGATTTGATTCGTGAAGCGCATCATCATGCGGAGAAATCCGCCGATAAAATGGTGACTGAGCAGCATATTAATATGGCCTTACAACACCGTCAGTATCGCTTAGGCTATTTACGTGAGTTGTACTGGGAAGATCTAACCCGTGGCACACAACTGATTGAAACCAAAGGTCATCGTTTAGGGCAAATCAATGCCTTGTCGGTGATTCATTATGCAGATGTAGAATTTGGTTTGCCTTCGCGTTTAACTGCTTCTGTATATCAAGGCGGCGGCGATATTTTAGATATTGAACGCAGTGTGGAATTGGGCGGTTCCTTACATGCCAAAGGCGTGTTATTGATGTCGTCTTTCTTAAAAGCCCACTTTGGTCGTGAACAGATCTTACACTTTTCAGCCGCCCTTGCTTTTGAACAAAGTTACGGTCAAGTCGATGGCGATAGCGCAACCGTTGCTGAACTGTCTGCCCTGATCTCGGCCATTAGTCAAATTCCCATTGATCAGTCATGGGCCATTACCGGCTCCATGAACCAATTGGGGCAAGTACAACCAATTGGTGGCGTGAATGCCAAAATTGAAGGCTTCTTTGATGCCTGTAAATTACAAGGTTTAACGGGCAAACAAGGCGTGATTATCCCACGTCAAAACATGCAGCATTTAATGCTGCGTAAAGACGTGATTGAAGCGGTGAATTTAGGTCAATTCCATATTCATGCGATTGATAACATTGCCCAAGCCTTAGAAATTTTAATGGCGCGCCCTGTGGGACAACTCAATAAAAAAGGTCGCTACACTAAAGGCTCTATTTTTGCAGCAGTCATGAATCAGTTGGAATATTGGCAAGCCTTAGAAGATGGTGCCGCTTTTGAGGAAGAACCCAAGAAAAAGAAAAAAAAGAACAAGAAAAAGGTCAAAGATAAAAAAGCCAAAAATGCGGTTGAAGATGTGATTGAGCATGTCACAGAAAGCCCATAAATAAAAAAAGCGCCTTCGGGCGCTTTTTTTACACTCAACACAAAGCTTAAGCTTCAGGCGCTGGGCTATACTGTTCAACTAAAGGTTGTAACTCACCTTTTTGGAACATATCAAGAATAATATCGCTACCGCCGATTAACTCGCCATTGATCCACAATTGTGGGAAAGTCGGCCAATTAGCAATTTGCGGTAAAGTTGCACGAATGTCTTGGTTTTCTAAAATGTTTACATAAGCAAACGGACGGCCAATTTGACTGAGAGCTTCAACCGCGCGCGCAGAGAAACCACACTGTGGAAATTGTGGTGTGCCTTTCATGTAAAGTAATACTGCATGTTTAGCAATTTGATCGCGAATTAACGCTTCAGTATCGCGTACTTGTTCAGTCATTGATAAATCCTCAACTAATCTGTGCTGCATTATACCCAAAACCGTATAAAACAGTATGACAAAAGCAATATTTCTATTTTTATTTCCAATTACACTTTCAATGTGAAACACTTTTTGCTTATATAGACCCTGTATTTTACGCCTTTTTGGCACAATACAGACTTATTTTTTTTATTCCTCAGATAAGAGTTCGTCATGAATAATTTCACCGTTGCGCCCGTACAAACTGATCAATCCTCGCATTTGATGCCGGTCTTTGGCCGCCAAAAGATCAGCTTTGTGCGAGGACAAGGTGCATATTTATATACAGAAGATGGTACAGAGTACTTGGATGCTTTAACCGGTATTGCGGTGTGTGGGTTAGGTCATGCTCATCCTGCAATCACAGCAGCCATTGCTGAACAAGCCGCCACTTTAATTCACACCAGTAACTTATTTGAAGTGCCTTGGCAAATTGCAGCGGCACAAAAATTAGCTGAAGTTGCCGGTATGGAAGAAGTGTTCTTCTCAAACAGTGGTGCAGAATCAAATGAAGGCGCAATTAAAATTGCACGTAAATTTGGTCATATGCAAGGCATTAGCACACCAAAAATTATTGTCGCGGATCACTCGTTCCATGGTCGTACCATGGCGACCCTATCCGCTACAGGCAATAAAAAAGTGCAAGAGGGCTTTGGCCCGCTTGTTGAAGGCTTTATCTGTGTACCGTTTGGTGATGTAGAGGCGATTGAAGAAGCGGCCATCAATCATCCTGATATTGTGGCAATTTTGGTTGAGCCCATTCAAGGTGAAGGTGGCGTCAATACCGCACCACAAGGCTTTAGCTACTTAGAAGACATCCGTCGTATCTGCAACCAACACAACTGGTTAATGATGCTTGATGAAGTGCAAACCGGTAATGGTCGTACTGGTCAATTCTTTGCCTACCAACACACCAACATTGTACCCGATGTACTGACCACGGCTAAAGGCCTAGGCAATGGCTTCCCGATTGGCGCTGTCATGACCCAAGGTCGTGGTGTGGGTGTGCTCACCGCAGGTAACCATGGTTCAACCTATAGTGGTACAGCATTAGGTTCACGTGTGGTGTACACCGTGATTGACACTTTGCAAAAAGAAAACTTAGTTGAGAATGCAGCACAGCAAGGTGCTTACATTGTGAATCAATTACGTGCACAACTTGCCGATCAAAACGTGACTGTACGTGGTTTTGGTTTAATGATTGGTATTGAGTTACCAAAAGCTTGCGCTGAATTGGTCGATGTAGCACGCGATGAGCATCATATGATCATTAACGTGACGGCAGGCAATGTGGTACGTTTATTACCAACGTTAAACATTAGCCAAGCCCAAGCGGATCAACTCATTGAACGCTTAGTGAGCATGATTAAAAAATTCTTAGCTTAAATACCCAAGATAAAAAAAGCCGCAATCTGCGGCTTTTTTATTTGCGAACTTTGATTTTAAGACGCTTCTTGGTAAACACGCCCTGCTGCCATTTGGCAAAAGTATTGTTTTAAGGCATCTAGGCAACGATCCACTTTCATTGGCAATTGTTCGTGCTTTAAAGTCACTGCATAAAGATTTAAAGGCGGCAGTTTCCACTCGGGGAGTACTTCTACCAACGCCCCACTCACTAAATCTTTTTGTACATCTAAATAAAATACCCGAGCAATACCATGACCGTGTAAGCATAAAGCACGCGCCACGGCGGCACTGTTACTGCTTAAGCGATTATGCATACTCAAATTGAGCTGCTCTGCTTTGCTCACATGGGTAAAATTCAGTTCGTGCTGATTCTTAAATGTATTGACCAACAATAAATCATGTTGTTGTAAATCTTCTGGACGAGATACCGGATTATTTTGATTTAAATAGCTCGGCGATGCCACCAAAATTTGTTCTGCCCGTAACAATGGCTGTACGCAAAATTGCGTATCGTCTATTTCTGTGGCCACACGTAAAGCAATATCGATGCGACCATCAATTAAGTCAATGTTGTCATTATCAGTTTCAAAATGCACCGCCAAACCACGATGTGCCTGCATCCAATGCGACAATGCCGGCACTGCATGTTGTGCTGCAAGCTCTGGTGTGGCTGAAATACGCAATTCACCAATCAAATCATCACGTAACTCATTAATGCGGACTTTACCGCGCTCTGCAGCAGCAAGCATCTCTTGGCAGCTATAAAAAAAGGCTTGTCCGGCCTCAGTCAAACTCAATTTACGTGTTGAACGATGCAGTAAAGTTACTTCCATCTCGTGTTCTAGCGAACGAATTTGCTGGCTCACCGCACTGGTCGTGATTCCAAGTTCACGTGCAGCACCGCTAAATGAGCTTTTTTCAACCACACAAGCAAATACTCCCATTGCTCGAAGTTGATCTAACATAAATTTCCCTCTGAACTTATGAGTGCCTTTAACAAAAAAAAATTGATAAAAGCAGCTCATTGTATTATACGGTGAAATTTAGGCTTTGTATCCGTTAAATTTAATCAATTGGTATAACAATACTTGGATTAATGGGTTTTCCGTCTAAACGCACCTGAAATTCAAGCATGGTTTGCGTAGTACCACTGTTGCCCATTTCGGCAATTTTTTGCCCACCTGTCACTTGCTGCCCACTACTCACCAACAGCTTACTGTTATGCGCATATGCGGTGATATAGCCATCGACATGCTTCACCAACACCAATTGACCATACTCTTTTAAACCATCAGCAGCATAAATTACCTGACCTTGTGCCGCAGCCAACACTGGATCACCTATTTTACCCCCAAAGCGCACACCCTTAACATCTTTGGCCGCATCAAAACCTTGTAAGACAGGACCTTGGCTTGGGCGTACCCAACGCAAATTTTGTGATGCAGTTGCGCTAGCCACTGGCGCTTTTGGCGTGACCACTGGCGTGGTGGTTGCGGGTTTAGGGGTTTGAGTCACCGTGGTACTTGGCAAGGCAATACTTTGACGTTGAATAGGCGCAGTTTGTGTGATGGGCTGTGTACTAATGCTACGTTTAGCACCGGTATTTTTTAAACGCAGTGATTGGCCTACAAAGATTCGGTACGGCGCAGCAATGTCATTCATATCAGCAATACTTTGATAATTTAAGCCATAGCGTGCTGCAATCCCACTTAAGGTATCACCTGAACGGACCGTATAAAAATCAGGGGCTACAGCATAACGCGCACTATGATTAACTTGCGGCTTTGACGCACATCCCGTCATCCCTATAACTGCCAGCAAGGCTGCAGATAAAAAAACCGATTTAAACACCGTATTGGGCGTGTTGTGCACCATATGTAGGATGGACATCAATAAAACTCTCCACAAAGTAAATTAAGTTACAACCACGCAGACTAACAAAATTAAAAGCTGTAAATCTTCAGTTCTTTCTTTTTATCACAAAGTTATAACATTCACGCTAAATCTGCGCAAAATTGCTGGTATAAGTCAGGTAAAACTGCATAGTTAGTCGCATCCATTTGAATTGGGGTGATGCTGACATAACCTTGTTGCACCGCTGCAAAATCTGAACCAATTTCACCTAAACCCATTTTGGCCTCAGTCACCGCCTCACCCGATAAACCAATCCAAAATACGTGACGACCGCGTGGATCAACTTGACTAGTGATAGGTTTAGATAAATGTTTACGTCCTTGATAGGTAATTTTTTGTCCTTTGAGCTTGGCAACATCGGGAATATTGATATTTAAAATATGGCGTGATGGTAGCTCAGGCATACCTTTGGCAATAAAATCATGCACCCAGGTTGCCGCCACTTGATAATCTTGTGGACTTAAATAACCCCGTACATTGGCTCCCGCTAAGGATACTGCAATTGCCGGTTGTTTCATTAAACGCCCTTCAAAAGCTGCACCCACCGTGCCTGAGTACAACACGTCATCGCCTAAGTTGGCACCACTATTAATCCCACTGACCACTAAATCAAATTCAAAATCAAATAAGCCATTCATAGACAAATAGACACAATCAGCAGGCGTTCCATTGATGGCCCATATATCAGGGGAAATTTCAACCGGACGTAAAGGACGATCTAAGGTCAGTGCCGATGAATAACCACTACGTTCCGCTTCAGGGGCGACCACCACCACACGACCTAAAGGCTTTAATGCTTGTGCCAAAGCTTGAATGCCCGGTGCAAATACGCCATCGTCATTGGCAATCAAAATATTCATATTGTGATCCTTTCTACTCAAATACTGTTTGGCTTATTCTAAAGCGCATTGCCTTTTTCTCAATCTAAAACACCCACACAATGTTTAATTTTTAGTTATTTTTATTACGCTACAGCCTAATTTTTTAGTCACTCAATCATATCTCTATCAGTTAAAAAGTCCGTTATTGTATTTTAAGCTCAGTCATCTATGCCCATTTTAAGACAATCTCACAAAATGCGAACAATATGTTGAGTCTGACTGGCTTTGCCCCATAGCAGTTGTGTGTGGTTTGTCCTAGAATGCTAGGCTCATTGTGCTCACCTCATGATATTGGAACCCTCTAGAATGACCCGTAAAAGTGCCCTTGCTGCATTCTTGCTCTTGCCTAGTTTTTCATATGCAGCAACTGTGTTATCAGCACCACCAGAACTCAATAACAAATCTTATGTTTTGATGGACTATGAAACAGGTCAAATCCTTGCTTCAAAAAACGAAAATGAAAAATTAGCACCCGCATCAATGACCAAAATGATGACCAGTTTCATCATCGAACAAAAATTATTGAAAGGCGAACTCACCGAAGACGAAAAAGTTCGTATGAACGAGTCGGCATGGTGCCGTGGTAGCAGTACTGAATCATGTATGTATGTGCCGCTCAATGGCACGGCGACGGTACTTGAAATGCTGCGCGGTATTATTGTGCAATCAGGCAATGATGCCTCTAAAGCCATGGCTGAACATATTGCCGGTAATGAAGGCACCTTCGTACATATGATGAACGAAGAAGCCAAGCGTATTGGCATGAGCAATACTCAGTTTATGAACTCGACGGGTATGCCAGCCGAGGGGCATTTTTCCACCGCCAAAGATATGGCGACTTTAGCTCAACACATCATTCATGACAGTTCAAAATATTATCCAATTTATTCTGAAAAAGAATTCACCTTTAATGGCATTAAGCAAGGTAACCGTAATGCCTTGCTCTATACCGACCCAAGTGTTGATGGTTTAAAAACAGGTCATACTGAAGAAGCGGGTTACTGCTTAACCACATCTTCTAAACGTGGTCCAATGCGTTTAATTTCGGTGATTTTTGGTGCACCGAACATACAGCAACGTGCCACACAAACCCGTGATTTGTTGGCGTGGGGCTATGCCAACTTTGAAACTGTGAAAGTACAGCCTGCCAATCAAGTTTTAGCCAAAGCTAAAGTCTGGTACGGCCAAACCAATGATGTAGAGATTGGCTTAGCCGAAAACTTTAATGTCACCATGCCAAAAGGTCAGGCCAACGCGATTAAAACCCAGTTGGTGGTACAACCCAAACTCACCGCACCTTTAACGCAAGGTCAAGTGGTTGGTAAATATGTCGCATCCTTAGATGGTAAAGTGATTGCAGAAAAACCACTGGTTGCGCTTAAACCAGTTGAAGAAGCAGGCTTCTTTGCACGCATGCTCGATCACATTAAACAATTTTTTAGTAACTTGTTTTAATTAAAACACGCTACATTAAGCATGCTCTTGAGCATGCTTTTTTTATTTTACACAAGCTACTTTAAGGAAAAATCGATGGCTTTTTCTGTTCGCCCCTATTTAAATGTTTACCCGCAAGTTGCACCCAATTGCTACATAGACCCTATGTCTGTGGTGATTGGTGATGTACATTTAGCCGAGCATGTTTCGGTTTGGCCATTTGCCTGTATCCGTGGCGATGTTAATCATATTCGAATTGGTAAAAACTCGAATGTACAAGATCATGCCATGCTGCATGTGAGCCATAAAACAGCGACTAAACCACAAGGTTCACCTTTGATTATTGGTGAAGATGTCACCATTGGGCATCATGTGACTTTACATGGTTGTACCATTGGCAATCGGGTATTGGTGGGCATTAACACAGTGGTGCTCGATGACGTGGTGATTGAAGATGAGGTAATGATTGGGGCTGGATCTCTAGTGCCACCGGGTAAACGCTTAGAAAGCGGTTATTTATATATGGGCAGTCCGGTGAAAAAAGTGCGTGAATTGACCGAAAAAGAACGCGCCTTTTTACCCTATTCAGCACAAAACTATGTCAAAGTGTCACGCGATTATTTAGAACAAAATTAAGTAATTGTTGCTGAGTGCTGAAGCACTCAGCTTGGCATATTATAAAAACGCTAAAATTCGCCTTAGTTCTTTCCTGAACGCTAAAAATGTTACGCTTTTAGATCATATCATTGCTTTTAAATTAAATATTAACAGCCACTTATTTTGACCTATTTTCATCAAAAATCAACCATCTAAGCAACAAATCAGAGCTGAGCATAGCCAACTTCATAGAAATTGCGTAGAATATGCGTTTTATTCCATGGTGCTTTGCGATGACTGCTTGGACTGCGCATGTGACTGTTGCCACCGTTATTGAACAAGACGGCAAATATTTGTTTGTTGAAGAACAGACTGAAGGCGTTACGCATAGCGTATTTAACCAACCCGCAGGCCACGTTGAAGCAGGCGAAACCATTATTGACGCCGCGATCCGTGAAACCATGGAAGAAACCGGTTATCGTATCGAGATTGAATCGTTACTGGGCATCTATACCTATACCCCACCTTTATTTCCTGATCGTACTTATTATCGTTTTTGTTTTATTGGCAAAGTTCTTGAGCATATTCCAAACGCTCAACTCGATACAGGCATTATAGGTGCTGTTTGGATGAGCTTAGATGAACTGTTGGAAACGGCACGCGCACGTAGCCCACTGGTGATTAAAGCTCTGCAAGATGCCCAAGCCGCCAAGCGTTATCCTTTATCGCTCATTGATGAGCACCAAAATTCTCCTTTAATTTCAAATTTGGATGCCTAGTCCTATGCAACAACGTGTCATCGTCGGTATGTCTGGTGGTGTAGACTCTTCTGTGTCTGCTGCCCTTCTGCTTCAACAAGGTTATCAAGTTGAAGGCTTGTTCATGAAGAACTGGGAAGAAGATGATGGCACCGAATATTGCACAGCCATGGACGATTTGGCCGATGCCCAAGCTGTGTGCGACAAAATTGGCATCAAATTACACACCGCCAATTTTGCCATGGAATATTGGGATCGTGTTTTTGAGCATTTCTTAGCGGAATATGCCGCAGGTCGTACCCCAAACCCAGATATTTTATGTAATAAAGAAATTAAATTCCGTGCCTTTTTAGATCATGCCATTCATTTGGGCGCGGACTTTATTGCCACAGGTCATTACTGTCGTCGTGGTGAAACCCAAACCAATTCACGCGGTGAAGCATATGCACCGCTGTTACGTGGTGTCGATAACAACAAAGACCAAACTTATTTTTTACATGCGGTACATGGTCGTGAAATTAATAAAACCTTGTTCCCTGTGGGTGAAATTGAAAAGCCACAAGTACGTAAAATTGCGGAAGAACTGGATTTAGTCACTGCTAAGAAAAAAGATTCCACCGGAATCTGCTTTATTGGTGAACGTCGTTTTAACGACTTTTTACAGCAATATTTACCGGCACAACCGGGTAAAATTGTGCTTGAAGATGGCACTGAAATTGGTGAACATCACGGCTTAATGTACTACACCTTAGGTCAACGTGGTGGCATTGGGATTGGCGGCTTAAAAGGTGCAGCTGAAGGTGCTTGGTTTGTCTTATATAAAGACATTCCGGGCAATCGTTTGGTGGTGGGTCAAGGACATGAGCATCCACTCATGCAAAGCAGCATACTTTGGAGCCAAAGTATTGATTGGGTGGCAGGCGAACAAGATATTCCTGCCACAGGATTCCGCTGCACCGCCAAAACGCGTTATCGTCAGCCGGATCAAGCCTGTACTGTATTTAAAGATGAAAATTTTGAACATGGTGTACGGGTTGAGTTTGATGAGCCCCAACGCGCAGTCACACCCGGACAAAGTGTGGTGTTTTATTTAGGTGAAGTGTGTTTAGGTGGTGGTGTCATTCACCACACCAATGCGCCAACACCTGCATTTATCTAAAGGATTCAACATGACTGGCTTTCCTTTTCAGCAGTCGACCATAGCCTTAACGCCACGGCAAAATCGTGCCTTGGCGTTAGCCGGTGTCTTTCAAGCCACCCAACTTACCCATATGACCGCTTTAGGGGGTCGACAGGGTATGGGAGACAGTGGTCAGTTCTATTTTGAACAGCTGATTAAAGCCAGTCTCAATATTCGCCCCACCCAAACCAATACTCAACAGACCTTAGATTTTTTTCATCAATTGTCCGATCTGTCCTTAGGCTTAAAATCATTTGAAAACTGTTTAAGCCAACCTTTTAATACTGCACCAAAATCTAGACTACCTAAATTAGCCAATACCAAATTGCCTATGAGCTATGCCATGGCTTTATTGCACTTAGAAAAGAAAGTTTATCAAAACCCTGAATTTGTTAAAATTATTGAGCAATCTCAGCAAAAAATATTAAAACAACTGTCTTTTTTCGATCACAATTACTCCCACCCTAGTATTATTGCCAACCTTGCCCAAACCTATGTAGACACGGCCGGATCAATCAATCCGCGTATTATGGTGCGTGGCAATGCCGAAGCCTTTAAGGATGCAGCACATACCAATCGGATTCGTGCTTCTTTATTTACCGGCTTACAAATGGCACATTTGTGGCGCCAAGTGGGCGGAAGTTCATGGAATTTTATTTTTTTTGGCAAGCGCAAGCTTGTACGCGATATTCAAGACCTTGCTCGCCTGCAATATCAGACAGCAACTTGATGTTTTTAGATTTTTTACGTTTCATTCCAAAGTTTAAGGAATTGCTATGAACGCTTTAACTGCACTTTCTCCATTAGATGGACGCTATGCGAGCAAATGTGATGCTCTCCGTCCTTTCCTATCTGAGTTTGGTCTCATCCATGCCCGTGTGACTGTTGAAGTACGCTGGTTGCAAGCACTTGCTAACCGCCCAGAAATCACTGAAGTTCCTGCGTTCTCAAGCGAAACAAATGCAGCTTTAGATTTGATTGTGAACAATTTCTCTGAAGATGATGCCAACCGCATTAAAGAAATTGAACGTACCACCAACCATGATGTAAAAGCAGTTGAATATTTCTTAAAAGAAAAAATCGCTGGCATCGAAGAATTAAAAAATGCAGGCGAATTTATTCACTTTGCATGTACTTCTGAAGACATCAATAACTTGTCACATGCATTAATGCTTAAAAGCGGTCGTGAAGTGCTTGCAGCATCTATGCAACAAATCATTGATTCAATTGTGGCTTTAGCTGAAAAACATGCAGACCAACCTATGTTGTCTCGTACACATGGTCAAACTGCAAGCCCAACCACGTTGGGTAAAGAAATGGCAAACGTAGCGTATCGCTTAGCGCGCCAAATCAAACAATTCAACAACGTTGAATTATTAGGTAAAATCAATGGTGCAGTAGGTAACTACAACGCTCACCTTTCTGCTTACCCAGATATCAACTGGCCTGCGCATTCACAAGCATTTGTTGAATCTTTAGGTTTAACGTTTAACCCGTACACCACACAAATTGAGCCACATGACTATATGGCTGAATTGTTTGATGCGTTACGTCGTTTCAACACCATCTTAATCGACTTTAACCGTGACGTTTGGGGTTATATCTCTTTAGGTTTCTTCAAACAAAAGTTAAAAGATGGCGAAGTGGGTTCATCTACGATGCCACATAAAGTGAATCCAATTGACTTTGAAAACTCAGAAGGTAACTTAGGTATTGCGAATGCAGTGCTTGCTCACCTTGGCGAAAAACTTCCAGTATCTCGCTGGCAGCGTGACTTAACTGACTCAACTGTGCTTCGTAACATGGGTGTTGGTTTTGCACAAAGCTTAATCGCATTTGAAGCATGTGCCAAAGGTATTGGTAAACTTGAACTCAATGCTGCACGCATTAACGAAGATTTAGACAATGCACAAGAAGTATTGGCTGAACCAATCCAAACGGTAATGCGTCGTTACAACGTTGAAAAACCTTACGAAAAATTAAAAGCCCTGACTCGTGGTCAAGCAATGACACGCGAAATGATGGTTGATTTCGTCAACGGTAACGAATTACAAGCTGTTCCTGCGGCTGACCGTGCACGTTTAGCGGAAATGACGCCTGCAACGTATACAGGTAATGCAGCTGAACAAGCCAAACAAGTTCAAGATTTAATCTCAAAAATCTAAACTATTATGCTAAAAAAGCGGCGTTTAAACGCCGCTTTTTTTTATCGCTTAAATATAGCTTTGAGTGTGTAAGAGGCTATCATCGCTTGGCCATCCGCTCATCGTGATGATGGGTTGATGGAAAGTAGTACTTTTGCCGATTTCCTCTGCCTCACCCAATAACGTAGCCAAAATCGGTTCAACGCTATGGTCTTGGGGTTGATCCAACACTAGACTTTGGGTTGTGGTATAAAAAACGCTACTTTCCTGTGTAACAAAATCCAAGCTCAGCGTATCAACATCTAGGCTTGCTATAGTTGGCTGTACAACAGGCACAATAGTCAATTTAAACGTATCACTCATGGCGCTGGTATTGCCACTTTGATCCATTTGAGTAAAGCTAAACTGATGGATGCCTAAAGCTAAGTCAGCATCAGGCATATAGCTCCATGTGCCATCGGCTTTCACTGTTACAGTTGTCACAGCAATGCCTTGATCATAAATAGTTAAGGTGGCATTGGCTTCACCGCGTCCCTCAAATTTGGGGCGTGCATCATCTGTCTGGGAATTTTGGCTCAGGTTGCCTGTTTTATCCCCCACATCATCATGCACACTCAGCGTGCTTAAATTAATTTTGCTGGGTGCAATGGTGTCTTTACGCCCAATCACTTGGCTGGCAACTGACTGATTATTGGCAGCATCTATAACATACAGATTGGCCGTGCTGTTATTGATCAGCGGCTGCGTTAAATTAATACCAAATTGCCCCGTACTGTCGGCTTGACCTGAGCCAATGATAGTTTCTTGTCCATTGCTGATGATTGAGATTTTAATTTTGCTATTTGGCTCAGCTATGCCTGTAACCTGTGTACCGTCTGCATTGATCGTCGCTTGAGCTGCCTCAGGTGCTAAGGTGTCAAGCTTTGGCTTTAAACTCAACGCATCACTGCTGTTACCTGCGGTGTCTTTAACGACAAGCTGGGCTGTACTGGCATCTGTTAATGCAGCTGTAAGCTGAATATCAAAATAACCTTCAGTATTGGCCATGGTGCTGGTGATGATTTGACCATGCTCATCTTGGATTTCAATGCTGCTATTGGCTTCGGCATAGCCTTTTATTTGAGTGCCTGCATGATTGACTTCTAGTGTTGGTTGACCAGGCGCTAAAGTGTCTTGCCCAACAATCACAATAGTGGCTACAGATAGGTGACCTGCGGCATCTTGGCTAATGACTTTTGCTGTAGTGTCTGTGGCTAAAGGAGGATTTACACTGATGGCAAATGAACCATCTGCCCCTGCTGTCACTGGACCTGCCAATACAGTCTTACCATCTGCACTGTATAAACGAACTTGACTGCCTGCTTCAGCACGCCCCGATACGATGCTGCCAGCATCATTAAATTGCGCGGCTGGCGCATCAGGTGCAATGGTGTCTTTGTTTCCTGTAACAGCCACCAAATTGGATTGATTGCCTGCGGCATCTTTGGCATAGACAGCAACGCGTTCACCATCGGTGACATCACGTTTTAATTGAATGCTGTAGTTACCATTGGCATCGGCAATCGCCTCCCCTAGCAGATTGCCTTGTAAATCTTGTACATACACTTTGGCTTTGGCTTCGGTTTTACCCGTTACCACTTGACCTTGGGCATCTATGCTTGCGCTTGGCACTGTAGGTGCAGTGATATCTTTTAACTGCTCAGTCTTATCATCGTCATCATTATCAAATGCGGTGAGGTAAATGGCTTCTACTCCCAGCACCACCAAAGCTGGTTTGACCCAAGATTTTTCATACCATGCGTTTTTTGCCATCGGTTCTTGTGCCACGACCATGCTAGGTTGTGGATTCACCCAAGTTTGACTGCTGACCAACTGATTAAGATATTGAATCGGGTTATAGTCAATCACCTTACCTTTTTGATCAAATTCAACCACATTAAAGGTGCCATTTTGCTCAGGTAAAACCAAACTATGTGGTGTTGAACCATCCGCCTCAAAGAATTGTTCAAGAGTAATTTTTTGACCATTCTTTAAAGTTATAATCAGTTGATGACCTGAACGTACGATCTGACTAATATCTTCGCGGCTATGACTCAGTTGTACAATAGATGCTTGATTCAGTGCCACCCATTGGGTATCGGTATTATGTAAAGTGGCTAAATTTTCTTTATTTAAAACGACGATAATCGTCATAGTTTCCTCAAATTTTTCTATAGCATCATGCTCAAGCCTCTAACTTAACAAAAGCCTAAAAAAGCAACAATGCTTAAAACAAAAAAACCAGCAAGATGCTGGTTTTTTTTAAAGTCGAGTGAATTAAAGTTTTGGATCACGTAATTGGACCAAACTGCTATTGGCTTGGCTTAAGGTATGTAAAAACTTATTGACCACCGCAGGGACTAACTGATCAGCAACCTGTGCAGCTTGCAGACCTAATTTTTCACCTAAGGTCGGTTTTTTACGCGTTTCTATAGTATAGACATCATGCGCTGCCAACAGACTGAGTAAGTATTCGTCTGAAGTTTTCAGCTCATCAACAAGCTTTAAATCTAAAGCATCTTGACCATACCAATGCTCACCGGTGGCGACTTGTTCAATATTTAATTGATTACGGTATTTTTCCACAAAGTGCTTAAATAAGGCATGTGTTTGTTGTAATTCTTGTTCAAATTTGGCTTTACCTTCTTGGGTATTTTCACCAAAAATGGTCACGGTACGTTTGTACTCACCTGCCGTATAGAGCTCAAAATCAATATTGTGTTCTTTGAGTAAACGATTAAAGTTAGGCACTTGCGCCACAACACCAATTGAACCCACTACAGCAAAGGGTGCTGAGATAATATGATTGGCAATACAGGCCATCATATAACCGCCACTGGCAGCCACTTTATCGACACAAATGGTTAAATGAAAACCAGCTTCACGTAAACGTACCAATTGTGCAGCTGCAAGACCATAGCCATGCACCATACCGCCGGGGCTTTCTAAACGAACCACCACACGATCACGCCCAGCTTCAGCAGTGGCTAAAATCAAGGTGATTTCCTCACGTAAACTTTCTACCGCAGAGGCAGCAGTATCACCTTTAAAGTCAAGTACATAGACTTTTTTATTATTCTTTTTGCGCGCACGCGCTTCTTTAGAGAGCTGTTGACTTAACTGTAACAGTTCCAACTTCGATGCCGTCATCTGTGCCACTTTTTTACGCTGTTCATTGACACGGGCATTGAGATGACGAATTGAAATCTCGGCAGGAAGTTTTGGGGCATGAAATAGCATAACGCTCTCGTATATTTTTATGTTCTTCATCAACATGAGGTCAGATCAAAGAAAATTCAATGTTTTTTACAAATAAAAAAGAGCCCGTAGGCTCTTTTTGACTCATGTCTGCTTAACCAAAACGACCAGTAATATAGGCTTCGGTCAGTTGATGATCCGGTTGGGTAAAGACTTTTTCAGTTGAGTTGACTTCAATTAAGTCACCCAAATGGAAGTATGCAGTACGATCAGACACACGCGCGGCTTGTTGCATCGAGTGGGTGACAATCGCAATGGTGTATTGATTAGAAAGCTCAGAAATTAATTCTTCCACTTTTGCCGTTGCAATCGGATCGAGGGCTGAACATGGTTCATCCATTAAAATCACATCAGGGCTGACTGCAATGGTACGTGCAATACATAAACGCTGCTGCTGACCACCAGATAAGCCTGTCCCCGGTTGGTTCAAACGATCTTTTACTTCATCCCAAAGACCAGCTTTACGTAAACTGCTTTCGACAATTTCTTCTAAATCATATTTGTCACGCGCTAAACCATGCAATTTTGGTCCATAGGCCACGTTTTCAAAAATAGATTTTGGAAATGGGTTTGGCTTTTGGAACACCATGCCCACTTGCGCACGCAATAACACCACATCAAGATTTGGATCGTAAATATCTTGACTCTCAAGCATGACTTTACCGGTCACACGGCAGCTATCAATCGTGTCATTCATACGGTTTAAGGTACGTAAGAATGTCGATTTACCACAGCCCGATGGTCCAATAAAGGCAATCACTTCATTTTCATAGATATTTAAGTCAATGCCTTTAATCGCTTCAGTTTCACCATAATAGACATGAACGTCTGAAGTGCTGATTTTAACATTACGATGTGCAGGCTGTTGTTTGCTTGGTTGCATATCAAACTGTGCACTGAAGCTGCTGCCTGTTGATGCAGCATTGGCATCGGTATTCACTGGATTCACGTTATCTTTTACAACTGTATTCATCAATTTATCCTCAATTACCAACGCACTTCGAATTTCTTACGTAACCACACTGCAAAGGCATTTAAACTAATCATCATCGCCAACAATACAATAATTGCAGCGGCGGTACGTCCTTCAAAGAAGTTACGTAACTCATTACCTTGCCATAAGAAGATTTGCACAGGTAATGCGGTTGATTGATCAAATGGCGTTGCCGGTACGCTTGATACAAAGGCACTCATACCAATTAACAGTAACGGTGCTGTTTCACCCAAGGCTTGCGCCACCCCAATAATGGCACCAGTTAAAATGCCGGGTAATGCAAGCGGTAATACATGGTGAAATACCGTTTGTACACGCGATGCACCTAAACCTAACGCCGCTTGACGGATTGAAGGCGGTACCGCTTTTAATGAAGCACGCGTGGTAATAATCACGGTCGGTAAGGTCATTAAGCTCAGCACTAAACCACCGACCAAAGGTGCTGAAAGGGGTAAATGCATCCAACCAATAAAGATCGCCGCACCCAACAAACCAAATACAATTGAAGGTACAGCCGCAAGGTTGTTAATGTTGACTTCAATAATATCGGTAATCACGTTTTTAGGTGCAAACTCTTCTAAATAGATCGCAGATGCCACACCAATTGGAATCGAGATAAAAATCACGATTAACATCATAAACAGCGAGCCCATGAAGGCGCCTGCTAAACCTGAGGTTGCAGGTGAACTACGTGAGTCTGCGCTATAGAAAATATTGGTATTAAAGGTATTCTCTAACACACCTTTGGCTTTTAATTCATCGGCAAGTTGACGAATTTCAGGGCTTAATTGTTGCTGTGCATCTGGCAAATCACGATCAATATTGCCTGCCAACCACACATCCACATTTGCATCGGCCAACAGATTAATCTCTTTGGTTTGACCGATTAAGTTTGGATCTTTAAATACCATATCACGTAAGCGATACGCTTCTGAGCTGGTATATAAACTTGATAAGTCATCACGATACGCAGCAACACTTGGCTCTTTGGCGATCATGGCATTTACGATTAACGCATCCCAATCCACCGTACCCATTTTCATCTGCCATGCAATATAACGCTGTTCATATTGCGCAGGATTTTCATTTTCCATCGGGATAGGTTTTGGGCCGACATCAATAATTTGCGCGTCAAAGTTAATCGGTAGCGTCATACTGGTTTGCCAAAATGCCGGTAAACCTTTGTATAAAATACTACTAAACAGTAACACCACAAAAAATAAGCCTGACAGCACCGCAGTAAAGCCAAAAAATTTAAAGGCTTTTTCTTTACGGTGACGTTTAGCCAATGAGTTTGCAATCACTTGTTTGCGCTTATCGCGTGCGATCGCTGCTGCCTCGGCATCAAACTGTGGCAGCGTAGAAGAATTTGATGTACTCATTCGTATTGCTCGCGATATTTACGCACGATATATAGTGCAATGATGTTGAGACCCAAGGTAATCACAAATAAGGTTAAACCAAGTGCAAAGGCAACCAAGGCTTGCGGACTGGCAAAGTCGGTATCGCCTGTTAGCTGGTTCACAATGGTAATGGTGACCGTCGAGACTGCTTCTAAAGGGTTAGCATGCAACAATGGGCTGTTACCTGCGGCAAGGACCACAATCATGGTTTCACCAATGGCACGCGAAGCAGCCAATAAAAATGCACCAATAATGCCGGGTAATGCCGCCGGCAACACCACCTGACGAATGGTTTCTGATTTGGTCGCACCTAAACCTAAAGAACCATCACGTAATGCGCGTGGTACTTGAGTAATAATGTCATCCGATAATGATGAAACAAAAGGAATGATCATAATCCCCATCACTAAACCTGCGGTCAGTGCACTGGTGGCATTAATGTCTAAACCAATTTGATCGCCCAACATCTTTAAAAATGGACCAATCACCATTAAAGCGAATACACCATACACAATCGTTGGAATACCCGCCAAAATTTCAATCGCAGGTTTTGCCCAAGAACGGAAACTCGATGATGCATATTCTGCTAAGTAAATCGCAATCATTAAACCTACGGGTACTGCCACCAATAAGGCAATACCACTGACCATCAAGGTACCCCAAATCAGTGGCAATAAACCATACTGACCATCGGCTGAACCTGAGGTGCTAAAACCTGGGTTCCATTCGGTTCCAAAAAAGAAATCGAGTGGACTGACAAAACTAAAGAAGCGCATGGCTTCACTAAACATCGACATGACAATGCCGATGGTGGTTAAAATCGCCACACCTGAACATAATGCTAAAGCGACATTAATGGCTTTTTCGACTTGGTTACGCGCACGGTAATGTTGGCTTAAACGCTTTTTCGCCAATAATAAACCTGCGATTGCTGCCGATAACACCACTGCAAATTTTGCAAATGAAGCCACAGTGGCCATTTTTGCAAGTTCCGTTGCTGCTGCCAACTCATAGCTGAGTGGTTGATCACTTACCCCAAAACCTGAGGCAATCGCTTGTACACGATCCATGAGTACTGCTGTGCTTGCAGGGTCTAAACCCGCTGCAATATCACTGGGTACATTGTCTATCACCACATGGCGCAAAATACTTGGCTCAATTACATTCCATAGCAACAAAATTAAAATTGCAGGGATACCACACCATAACGCTACCAACGCACCATAATAACCGGGGCGCGAATGCAGCATTGCCGAGTTATTGCCCTGACCTGCTAATTGACGACTTTTACGCAAACCGAGCTGATAGCCAATGGCAATCAACGCCAGTAATACGCCTATAAGTAGCAGATTCATGTCTTCTCCAGCATTTTTTCAAGCGACTTGAAAAAAGATTTAAAAAAAGCCAATGCAGGGGCATGCCCTCCATTGGCCGTTTTACGCTTAACTTATTTTACAGCTTTACCTGCTTTAAAATCGCCAAGGATTTTTGCACGTTCAGCATCTGACAATGCGATTAAGCCCGCTTTTTCAAGTTTTGAACCTTTACCTGACACTTTTTTGCTCAAGAAGTATTCAGTAAATTCATTTAAACCTTTAATTGACTTTAAGTGCTCGCCTTTCACGTAGAAGAACAATGGACGTGACACAGGATATGCACCATTTAAAATCGTGTTTTCAGATGGCACCACATTGTTTACGGTCGCAACACGTAACTTGTCACGGTTTTGGTCATAGAAACCTAAACCAAATACACCCACCGCGCTTGGTGATGTGGTTAAACGAGCCAATGTTTCTGTGTAATCGCCTGAGATTTCAACCACACGACCATCTTTACGGAATGTAGTACATGCAGCTTTATGTGCATCTTTATCCAATGCTTTGATTGCAGCATAAGCGTTACAGCCTGCATCTACCATTTTTTCTTGGAATACTTCACGTGTACCGTGGTTAGATGCTGGAATCACTAAAGTAATCGGCTCATTGGGTAAGCTTTTATCAATTTGGTTCCAATGCGTGTATGGGTTAGCCACCATTTTACCTTTTGATGGTAACTCTGCTGCTAAAGCTGCAAACACATGGTAAGGCTTTAATTTATATTCGCTTTTTTGAGCATTTGATGCGAAAACAATACCGTCATAACCAATTTTAATTTCTAAAACTTGTTTTACGCCTGCCTGATGGCAGCTTTCTAATTCTGTTGATTTAATTTGACGCGATGAGTTGGCAATATCAATTGTATTGTCGCCTACACCGTTACAGAACTGTTTTAAACCACCTGATGAACCGCCAGAGCCAACAACAGGCGCTTTAAACTGCGGAAAGGTGTTGCCAAACTCTTCTGCAACAATACTTGAATATGGCAGTACAGTTGAAGAACCAGCAATTTGAATGGTGTCACGTGCTGCATTTGCAGTCGTTGCTGCCAAAGTACAAGCTGTCAGTGCGATTGCAATGTGGGTTAAGCGCATTCTCATCTCTCTTGATTAGGCCGAAAGTACAGCATCAGAATTGTTAAGTTGTGTACTTTTTTCGATATGAGCATTTTGATTTTAAAATATGACAAGCAGGTTACAGCAATATGACGCTTTTATGATAATTGATTAAAGTGGCAAAAAAATTATAAGCATTTGAATATGAAGAAATTTATTAAATTTAGGTAGGCTAAAAAGTCATTCAACTGTCATAAATGATCATTATTTTTACATTTAAACCTCTTTTAAGCATAAAAAAAGAGGTCTATTCAGACCTCTTTTTTCAAGCATGTAACATATTAAGCAATCGGTGGTGTGTAAGTACCATCTGCAATTGACGCTTTAATACGATCAGATTCTGCAAGCACAAGTGCAAGTAAATTCTTCACGTTGTCTAAAGTCGCCACTGGGCTTAATGTGGTCATTTTCAATGATTGAACTTGACCGACTTTGGTGACACCAATATTGGCTTCACCACGTGCAAACAATTCATCTGCCACGTTTTGGTTTAAAGTATCTAACAATTGAGTTGGATAACCTTCAGGCACCACACGGAACAATACCGAGGCAAATTGTGGCTCAACCAATAGCTCTAAACCGTCTGTGGCTTGAATATAATCTGCAACATCACGTGTTAAGGTCACACCATGGTCAATCATCGAACCATAAAGCTCTTCACCCAATGCTTCAATGGTCATCCACAATTTCAACGCATCAAAACGACGCGTGGTTTGGAGTGACTTCGACACAAGGTTTGGTACGCCATGCTCTTCATCATAAGCTGAGTTTAAGTACTCTGCTTCATAATGCATGAAACGATAGTTTGCTTCATCTTTAAGCAAGAACGCGCCACAAGAAATGGTTTGGAAGTAATGCTTATGGAAATCAAGCGTAATCGAATCAGATAGCTCAATACCATCTAACATATCACGGTGATCATTCGATAAAATTAAAGCACCACCCCATGCCGCATCGATATGCATCCACGCGCCATATTTGTTGGTAATTTCACGCACTTTTTTCAGCGGATCAATCGCGCCTGCATCGGTAGTACCGGCAGTTGCCACCACACATGCCACAATTTTACCTTCAGATTGAAGGTGCGCCATGGTTTTTTCAAGTGCATCCATGTCCATGCGTGCATTTTCATCTACAGGCACAGTCACAACGGATTGGAAGCCCATGCCCATCATGGCCATGTTCTTTTGCACAGAAAAATGTGCATTTTCAGAACAAATGACTTTGACGTTACGCATTGCATCACTTGGTACGCCGTCACGCTGAACAGACCACGGATTGCCGTTTTCATCTTTCCAGTTTTTCGCGATGCACGCATCACGCGCAAGCAGTACACCCATGAGGTTAGATTGGGTACCGCCAGAGGTGAATACACCAGCTTGACCTGAACCATAACCCACTTTTTGGCGTAACCAATCGATGAGCTGCACTTCCATCAATGAACCCGCTGGGCTTTGATCCCATGAATCCATCGATTGGTTAGTCGCGTTAATCAACACTTCGGCGATTTGGCTGGTGACCATAGTTGGGCAATGCAAATGCGCAAGCGAGTGCGGATGGTGTACTTTTAAGCTTTTATTTAAGAAAAGCTCAACCATACGCTCTAAAGATTTTTCTACACCCAAACCTTGTTTAGAAGGATTAAAGGCAATCGCACTGCGTAGCTCTTTGATGCTACCGCCTGTGTACATTTTGTCATTTTGTAACCATGCTGCAACCGCTTGGGTTGCTTGCTCCATTGCTGAGGTATAGTCAGCAATAGAGGCAGCATCATTACAGAGCAAGGCTTTACGATGTTCTGCAAAATCAACCATTATTATGCACCTCGAACCGCAACAAGCGCTTCAGCAATCGCTTTTTTGAAGCGTACAAGCACTTCTTCACATTCTTCTTGCGTGATGATCAATGGGCAAAGTAAACGAATCACTGTACCGTTACGACCACCTTTTTCTAACAACAATTGGTTGTTAAAACATGCAGTTTGAATCGCAGCTGCCAATTGAGAATCAGCCGGCAATGAACCCATATGATCAGCAGGTTTACGCTCATCCACAATTTCAACACCGATCATCAGACCGCGACCACGAACGTTACCGATACATGGGAATTCTACTGCTAATTTTTTAAATTCAGCTTGTAGATAATCACCACGCTCTTGTGCGTTTTGAGCAAGGTTTTGTTCTTTAATGGTATTGATCGTTGCAAGACCTGTACCCATTGCCAATTGGTTACCACGGAATGTACCGGTGTGACCTGCTGGCTGCCAAGCATCAAACTTACGTTTAATACCCAATACTGCAAGTGGTAAGCTACCACCGACTGCTTTTGACATTACAACAACATCAGGTTCAATACCTGCATGTTCAAAGGCAAACATTTTACCCGAACGTGCAAAGCCTGCTTGAACTTCGTCAAGAATCAACACAATGTTGTGCTTTTCAGTCACTTCACGGATTTTCTTTAACCATTTTACAGGTGCAGTCACCACACCGCCTTCACCTTGAATCGCTTCAAGAATCACAGCCGCAGGCTTAGTTACACCACTTTCTACATCTTCAATAAAGTTTTCGAAGAAATAGGTTAACGCGTCTACACCCGCTTCACCACCTAGACCTAATGGGCAACGGTATTCATGCGGATATGGCATAAATTGCACGCCTGGCATCAAGTTATTGACTGCATTTTTTGCAGACAAGTTACCTGTCATTGCCAATGAGCCATGCGTCATACCATGGTAACCACCAGAGAAGCTGATCACTGTGCCACGACCGGTAAAGGTTTTCGCCAGTTTAATCGCAGCTTCTGTTGCATCTGCACCAGATGGACCACAGAACTGTAGACAATATTCTTCTTTGCCACCAGGCAATTGCTCAAGCAACGCTTCGGTAAAGGCATCTTTTAAAGGCGTCGTTAAGTCTAAAGTATGCAATGGTAGACCGCTTGCAAGCGTGTCTTGAATACTTTGAATAACCGCAGGATGGTTATGACCTAACGCCAAGGTACCTGCCCCAGCTAAACAATCAAGGTACTGTGTACCTTCAACATCGGTAACCCAACACCCTTGCGCTTTTGCGATCGCTAACGGTAATTTACGTGGATAACTACGCACGTTTGATTCCATTTGACTTTGGCGAGTCAAATAGTACTCGTTAGTAGAAGTAGAGGCAGGGTTTACTGAAGTAACGCTCATATCGAATTACCATCTCTGATATGGGTTGAAAGAAATAAGTCGGGGGACTTTCGGTCTTTGACTCGGTGCTTTATATACTTGTTAGACGATCACTTGTTATTCGTCATAACTAGGAGCGCGATCATACCGAATTTTTGCGAAAAATAAACAAGTTTCGGTGTTTTATCACGCTTAAAATCATTCAAAAAACTGATCATGCTAACCAATAGATTGAATTATCATCGCACATTATGACAATTGAAAGAAATGCTTATTTTTTATAATTTTTTTAAGCAGTTTTTAATCACTGGCTAGCAAAAGCAATCCAATTTTTATAAGCCTCTATTTTTGTTTATATTTATCTATATTTAACGCTTTTACCTGATTTACACTCGTACCACAAATTCTGCTTATTTATAGCTAAAATGCAGCCTAATATGAAACAATCTGTTCTTCATTTATTTGTAATTCCCACCATGAATAAAATATTACTTGCTGCTTTAAGTTTGACTGTTTTATCACCTATAACCAGCTATGCTAACGACAATGACTTACATTATAACGTGATTAATATTCAAGCTGAAGCTGAACGCGAAGTGTCAAATGATTTAATGCATGCTGTCTTGTATGTGGAAAAATCGCATAAGCAACCGGCACAATTGGCCAACGACATTAATGAATTGCTTAATCAAGCCACCCATGCGGCTAAAAAATACCCGCAAGTGAAAATTGAAACAGGCGCGCAAAGCACCTATCCAATTTATGATGCGGATAATCGTAAGCTTAAAGAATGGCGCGGACGCAGTGAAATTCGCCTAGAAAGTGCTGATTTTAAAGCCTCAAGCCAATTGATTAGTGAACTACAGCAATACTTACAAACCAGTTCGATTCATTTTTCGGTCTCTGATCAAAAACGTAAACAGGTCGAAAATGAATTAATGATGGAAGCCTCTCAGAACTTTCAACAACGTGCCAAGACCATGGCCAAAGCATGGAATAAAGCCAGTTATCAATTGGTGAGTTTAAATATCAATACCAATAATTATTCTTATGCCGCTGCTATGCCACGTGTCGCGATGATGAAAGCCTCAGCAGATAGTGTGACAGAGCAAAATGTGGCAGCCGGTGATTCAAAAATGAGTGTCAGTGCCAGTGGTGCAATTCAACTGCAATAACATCAATAAAAAAATCCCGCTCGAAAGCGGGATTTTTTAAATTAGTAAATCGCCATATGATTGCAATTTATTACCAATTTAACATATTGTTAATATTGGTTTTTTATTAATTTATTTTTTTACAACCTCTGCATTAACCTCCATGTTAGATTAAACATTTTTGAACATATATTCCATAACTAAACACCACATGCTCATGTGGGTTACACTTAAGGTCGGCTTTGTTGCACAAAGATTTTAAATGCAAAACATCCCTAACTGAGCCAAATTTAAGGCATAACTTGGGTAAGTGGTCGACCTAATTCAGTAAATCTGTTGAGGACTGCTACACGTGCATGAATCTCATTGACTTGGCTATCAAAGCTCCTTG
>Ga0172378_10000067_pt1 | contig 71327 bp, 64 predicted proteins | sample GrowelOW332metaG_FD_119755 | JGI IMG/M metagenome (GOLD analysis project Ga0172378, IMG submission 119755) | Groundwater microbial communities from an aquifer near a municipal landfill in Southern Ontario, Canada - Pumphouse #3_1 metaG | ecosystem: Environmental > Aquatic > Deep subsurface >... | reverse complement strand
TGAAAAAGAACTTGACTTAAATTGATAAGATGAAATTAATACAATTTGTCGCTTAAGCTTTTATATATTGTGTGTAATGAAGATAATAAATTGTCCTCAACTAACCTGAGAAACAATGAGTTGGAATGGACACCAACATTTTGGACTCAACAAATCTGGAGGATTAAATGAGAACAAACAAAGTTACTATATTGATAGTACTAATTTGGTTGGTCACTATCGCATTGTATGCACAACAACCGCACCTTGAGGTTACGATAAAAGATTCTTTGACTATTCCACACACATACGATTATGTGTTTCAACTTCCTAATGGCGATCTCCAGTTTTATAAACTACACTATGGAACTTCCACCCTGCAGATTAGTTCCTTTCAATATAATATTCAGATCAATCAAACTACACCCCTGGTGGATATTGGCACCGTTTCAGGGCTTGAGGGGATTACGAATTATGGGATGTATTGGAAATGGAGGTTTAATAGGTTATATCTTGTTCATGAACTGACTTCTGGAATTGCGGTTATTATGCTAAATCAAGGCCTTCTAACGAGCAGAGTAATTTCTGATGTTTCCGTGGACCAGGATTTTAATCTACGCACTATGACTGATATTGTTGCCGTAGATGCTATTGTTATTGCAGCAACAGATAGCTTAGTTTATTATAATATAATAGACGGCAACAGTGTAACATTACTCCAGGGCAATGCCTATTACTGTGTAATTGATCAGTACCCTGTGGTGCTTTCATTGCCTGATACCCATTTTCTATACGCAAAAGATGGAGTTTTTGGAGTACTTGAAGAAGTGTGGTTTATTTATGATTCGGCTGGAAATATCATCACAACCCAAGTTAGCACTGATGAGTTACTATTAAATAGCTATTTTGAAAAGGGATCTGGGTTTGAGCCCAAATCAATCTTCGGTAAATGGTATGTTCGTTATCCCGGGCTTCCAATGTCGAATGGTTGTCTTGAATGCTCTTTTCCCGAACCGGATTCTTTGCATTATTATTTCTTTGAGCCACCCTCAGCAATAGAGGAGTGGCTTGAGGATATCTCGCAATTTGGAGATAATGGAATCCTAAGATTGTATTTTGATGATTTGACTGAGCTGCTTTTCTTTTACTATAACAGGAGCCCATTAGAGCAATATCCTGATGTAATCTATTCTTTCTGTATTGGTCCCTACACTCCCACTATCACACCAGTTTCGGAAGACATTACTACTATTTCTACTAGCCTTCCCAGTTCTATAGCAATATCGGCATTATGGACTTATGACTTTCCAGTTGTGCATCAGTTTTATTTTCCAGTAAGCACTAATGTGTCATATAGCTGTAAAGCTTTTTCTTACAACAAGACCCAGTTTATCATAAAAGACAACAAAATCTATAGTTTTGATGTTAGTGTATCCTGTTCCAATGACGAAGATTTAGCAGTTATAAATAACTGCGAGATACAGATATTTCCCAATCCAATAATATCAGATCAGCAACTTACAATACGATCTAACTCTAAGAATAATAATGTTTTAGATATCTATAATCTTAAGGGGCAAAAGGTCAAAACACTTTATATGAAAGACATTAGAGAGATTGTTTGGGATTGTACAGATGATCAAGGTAATAAGCTTGCCGCAGGTTTATATATAATAAATCAACGTAACAGGGGGACAAAACCCCTGAAATTTATGCTGATAAAATAGCATAAAGAGATATTATAAGATCATTGCACAGAAAAGTGGACAAAATATGGTCTTAAATAATTTTTGACAAAACAAATGGGGATATTAAATTAGTTCCATAATTATTAAGGAGCTTATTATGGAAAAGCAAACTAAAGCCGATCAAGAGATTATAAACCGCTTAAGCTAATCAAAAGCACTTTCTTAAAGAAATAGATGTGATAATGGACTGGACTAAAATCAACAAAGTTCTCTCCAAGGTAGAAATTGGACGCGAATCTGTAGCTGGCAAAAACTAACACCGATGCTTGTTTTGACTTACAATTTTGCCACTACCCTCTCAGTAACCACATCCCTAAAATTGCACACATTTTCAAACGAATTATAATTGGTCCCCTAACTTCAAAATTGTGAGTTAAAACAAGAAAAAAGCACATTGCCAACCGAGTTGTAGTTTTGGAAATTTGATGAAATATTTTGGTTGGGATAGGTCTATCTATATGGGATTAAAGAAAACTGCAGATTATTTGGTGATGGGGGCAATTGCCTTTAATTTGAAACGCAGTATAAAAATTTTACGAGCATAGTATAGAAGGGGTTTGCCCAGATTATGGGATAAGGGTAAAAAATGAACAAATTTGAGGGTTTGGGGAAGGCATAATGGTAAAAAACAGATAAAAAAGACCTATTCTTTGATTATTTCTCCCAATCAGCCAAAAATCATTGAGATAATGCCCTCGCTCCTAATTGTTCAATGATCTTGTGTATTCCTTGCGAGATAGCAATAATTATAGATTTACTATAGCGATCAATTGACTTTCTTATTAGCTAAGTTAAAATCACAATGGTGACTCTTAACTATTAACTCAATCCCATACTCTCTCATAAATTTTTTCATTACGATCTGAATATTGGATTGGATGGCTGGTGCTACCTTAGTAGGAATAATAAATGCATATTTTTGGGAGCTTAAATCAACCAATGGTTTCAATATCTGGATAGTTGAACGGATTTGTTCTATTGCCTTCTTTACATCATTTCCTTTGCATTCAACCAGGATTAATACTTTGCCTTCTGGGATGATGAACATATAGTCACATTTTTTTTTATCTTGGTCTGGTATTAAACAACCATCAATCCATACTTTGACTATAGTTTCCTTAATATTCTTGTCACATTCAATTGTAAAACACGCATTCTTTTCCTTAGCACTTGTCTTTCCTGGTTCCCAACACATAATTTTCTCTGGGTAAAGTTCTTTTAATTTTTCCACCATAATTTTTTACCTGTTGAGGTTGGCAATTTCCAGCAACTGATTATATTCATTCGCAATATCAGAAGAAGCATTATCAATTTCTTCCGCGAAGATTGTTTTTTCTTCGTAATCCAAGATATCTTTTGCCGATCCTTTATCAATGAAGTAGGCGCTAACATCATTAAAATCTATCCATTGAGTTTTGGGAATGAGTTTAGCCGTAAGTTTTGGATGTATCGCACCAGAACTATGAGCTTGAATCAGATTTACGAAAGAAGTTAAAATATAAGGACTATGAGTCGTGATCAGTAATTTATTATTTTGATTAAGGCAGTTTTCAGCAAGAAATTTAACCATATTGTATTGGGTAACGGGATAGAGATTTTGTTCCGGTTCTTCAATTATAAATAATGATCTATCGCTATTCTTATTCTGTAAACAGACAATAGCCAAAGGAATTGAGGATTGAAAACCACTTGAGCCCTGGGTTAAACTATTGGAAACACCTTTATAAATGATTTCATTTCTTCCTTCCCTTCTAATAAACTTTAGCTCCTCAATGAAAGGAATATCTACAGCATCGTCTTTTTTTATGGACTTTATGGCTTGTTCAAAATACCTACCGAACTTCAAAATACACTTTGGCAATACAGTCATATCTTTTTTTCCTGAGCTAATAATGTTTTCAGCAAGTAAGCCAAAAATGTTTTCAGCAAGTAAGGCAAAAAAGTTTCTTTCAGATGGTATATATATACAGGATTCAAGAAATAATGTACTTGCTAATTGCATTATAGGGTAATTAAAAACAAATTTTATATATTCTTGTGTATCTTCTATTTTATCTGAAGTTATTTCAAATCCTTTATTAATTAAATCTTGCTCAATCTCATTACTCTCTGATTTTAATGATTCTTTCGGTGTATTAAACCATTTATTAATATCATTAATACTAATCTTTAGTTTAGAGAGAACAAATTTTCTTAATTCTTCATCGTTTAATGTTTTTTTAAGAGAATGTTTAATTTGGTTGCTCTCAATAGTAACATTAAATTCGGGTGTTTTATATTCCATAAAGGTATTTTCGTTGATGTCATAGTTTATGTTATAATCCACCAAGAACTTATCTAAAGTATCTGCCATTACTAATTCAGGATCATTCATAATGGAAAGAATTTTGGCAATAGTGCTTTTTCCACTGCCCTGTGTTCCAATTAGTAAGTTCACTTTTTTTAAGTTAAGTGATATATCTTTAATTGGACCAAAATTTTTTATGGTGAGAGTATTCATTTCATTCTCCTCTATCAACGCAAAGTAATATCATTTTCGTTTTTTCCTCTTATAAAGGAAGGTTATATTTCGTCAATATCTTTTCCTTGACCTGCTTGCCGGGATTTGTTTTTTTTTCCTTGCAGCAAGAAGAAAATACCAATTAAGGCAGGCAAAACATCATGAATAAAAAACAAAGTGAGAGTAGTGGACACAGCTTGTTCAGCAGAAAAACCAGCTCCTGCCAAAAAATGGATAGCAAATCCCTCCCGCAATCCCAAACCGGAAATAGTAATAGGGATAGTATTAGAAAATTGCGTAAGTGCCATTCTGATAAAGGTCTGCCAGAAACTGAGGGGCAAAAGGCAGTTCAGAATCAGCCAATATTGCACATAACAGAGGATAGTGCTAAAAGTCTGCACTGCTATAACCTTTGGAATTTGAATAGCATAAAGAGGTTTCATTGTAGCGTAATTTTTACTTAATCCCAAAAATAGTTTAATCAGAAAAGGAAAAGATAGCAACACCAACAGCACGATTATCCAAATCCACAAAGGAAACTTGGAATAGTAAAAAATCCCAGCAATGATAGCAAATGTCCAAGTTACCCAAGTCATTACACTTTTTTCGGCAATAGAACTCCAAAAAGAGGCAAGCACACTATTATTAGGCACATAAAAGATTTTAGCAAAGCTAGCAGGACCACCCGGAACGGCAAAACGCAAAGTTTGGCCAACAAAGTAAGAACTTACAACTGATTTCTTCTTTTCTCGAAATTTAGAGTGTAACTTCAAAGAATAATACCAGTTATGAAATTGTAAAGTATGCCGAAGAAAGCTTATGGCAATCAGCAGTAAAATTATATAAGCAGGCAAGGAAGTAATATCTGTTAAGGCAGAGAATAAATCCACCTTTTTAAATATCTGCCACAGAATCAGAACGCTTAAGGCAAGCTTGAGAAAATATAAAATCACTTTTCCCTTTCTGCTTTTGCGGAAATTTTGGATGCCTGCCAAATTCATTATTTAGTTCCCAAAGCGCATAATTGTTTCTTGCAAGGTGCCATCAATAATAGCTTTGTCCGGTGGCTTAAGATAACCGCTGTTCATCATTTCCAAACAGAGGGAGCGAGTTTCCCTTATTTCCCTTTGCACGATATTAAAAACCTCATTCCAGCTAAGTTCTTTCCTGGCAACATTATCTATTATTGCCTGTGTAGCCACATCGGCAGATACATAGGCAAAAACATCTTCCTCATCCATTTGGGGAATAATATACTCCGGATTTATCCCTTTCTTTTCAGCAAAGTTTGCTAAAGAATGGGCTGCTTTAATTGCCATATTGTCTGTAATTTTGCTTGCTTGAACGGTTAAAGCGCCTTTCAAAATCCCAGGAAAACCGAGGGAATTATTTATCTGATTGGGAAAATCGCCTCTACCCGTTGCCGCAATAAAAGCACCTGCTTGTTTAGCATCGTAAGGATAAATTTCGGGCACCGGATTGGCACAGGTAAAGACAATGGCTTTTTTTGCCATCTTACTTATCCACTGTGGCTTTATCGTATCCGGACCGGGGGTAGAAAGCGCAATTAAAACATCGGCATCCGTCAGCGCATTTTCTATACCATCTTGGCAGTCAGGATTGCTGATTTGGGCTATTTTCCACTGTTTGAATTTAGCCGGATTGTCTCTTAAATCGTATCTTTTAGGATGTAACGAACCCTTGCTATCAAACATAATCAGCTTTTCTGGGTTTAATCCGCTCTGCATAAGGAAACTGGCAATTGTTGTATTAGACGCTCCAGCCCCGAAAAGCACGCATTTAATTTTCTTAATATCCTTATCTGCCAATTTTAGAGCATTCAGTAAACCAGCCAGAGTAACGCAAGCAGTTCCCTGTGCATCATCATGCCAAACGGGAATTGAACAGGACTGCCTTAGTTCATCCAAAACCAAATAACAATTCGGCTGCGAAATATCTTCCAAATTCACAGCCCCAACGGAGGGCTGCAGCATTTTTACAAAATCAATGATTTTTTGAGCTTGCGGTTTTCCCTCTTCATTTCTGCTATCTATACATAGGGAAATAGCATCGCAGGCACCCAAATATTTCATCAGCATTGCCTTTCCTTCCATCACTCCCAAGCCGCCATAAATTCCGCAATCACCATCTCCCAAGACACGAGTAGAATCGCTAACCACAGCCACAAGGTTACCCCGATTGCTAAGTTCATAAGATTTTAAGGGGTTATCGCGAATAGTAGTAGAAACAGAAGATACGCCAGGAGTGTACCAAACATTAAACCAATTAAAACCCCAAATTCCCGCTTTTGGCAGGGTTTGCATTTTCCCTTGATAGAAAGAGTGCATTTTTAGGGAAAGCTCTTTTAGAAAATAAGTTTGAGCAGCGGACTGATTTTCAGGCGCAAAAAGCTCTGAAAAGACCTCTGCCAAGTTGGAAAGATTGGCATTTAACTCATTCATTTTTTATCCTTTATAGCATTGTTGCCAGGTTACAAATATTATCTATCTGCTTTTTTATGCCCTACAATGAATTCCTCTTCCACTCATTATCAACACCTTTACCTCTCAACCTTGAGGACGGGTTGATGATGGGTTGAGGAGGAGAGAAGGAGGAGTGGTATATTGGAATCAAATAAGGAAGGCATAGCAACTTATTAATTATCATCCAGATAACTTATCAATATAAAACAGCTGCAAAAGCACTACCATTAAGTGATTTATATTCTATACACATAGAAATAAATATCGGATTAGGGCTTTTTGCCTACGCTGGATATATAGATTACAAATTCTTCAATTCCATCCAAACCTAAAGCTTCATTCATTGCTTCATCCAAAAAAGCGCCAATCATACAGGCCCCGGCATCTATGGCTTCAGCGGCAAGATGGATATTTTGGCCAATGTGGCCTGCATCAAGATAGAGATAACGATAGCCGCGTTGTCCATATCTCCATACAGTTCTATAGGGAACAGCTGTTAAAATAAAGTTGACCGCTGCATTGGAAATCATTTCTTGAAACATACATCCTTCGTGAATTTTAGCGGCAATCTGTTCGGAATTATCATACAAAATTAGGCAATGCTTGATGGGATGATAATAGTATAAACCGGGTTTGATGCCTTCCACTCGGCGAATGTCCAGAAAGGTCTCTATCGGATGACGCGAACCTGCAGAAGGAACATTGCGAAAAGTGAGTTCCATCCTTTCGGTAGAGCGAAAATCGCGAGCCCAGGAAGAAGCCCAAAGCAAAAAAGATAGTTCTTCCTGTTTTAGTGCTTCCTGGCTATATTCTCTTCTGCTTCTGCGTTGCTCAATTGCTTTTGCTAAAGGCATATCGGGCATTGTTAGAGTGCCAATTGCAGGTAAAGATACAATTTCTCCCACTCTTGCTTTAACGGCATCAGGACGTTGAACGCCTAAGGTTTGATCGCTTTCGCGTTCATAGATATAACGAGTTAAGCGGACAAAATCTTGCCCAATATTTTCGGCAACAGGTCTTAAAGTCTCAATTTCTTTTAGTACATCCTGCAGATTTTTTTCAAAGAACTCATATTCTTCTTCGGTTATTTCAGCATTTTTCAAAATATCATCATGCGCATAGCCGCGAGTTTTATAATATAGATAGCCAAAGGTTTTCATATCCATAGTTTTCTCTCCTTGTTTATAGTAGGTCTTCTCTGTTTACCTGTTGCAAATGTTCCACAATTTTTTTCACTTCCTCTGCTTTTTCCTTGTTACAAAGCAGAATGGCATCCGCTGTTTCAATCAGGCAGAGGTCGTTAACTCCTATTATAGCGGTAAATTTATTGGTATCTATATAGTTATTGGTGGCAGAAATTGCTTTTCCTTCAGCGGAAAAATAGTTGCCATCCTCATCTTTATTAACCAAATCGGAAAGTGCTTTCCAGCTACCAACATCGCTCCAATCGTAAGAAACAGGGACAACTCCTCTAAAATCTGCCTTTTCCATAATGCCAATATCAATAGGGATTCGGGGCATTTTAGCATACAAAGAAGAAATATCTGTTTGTAAACCATTTTCCTGCCATTTGTTAGCTATTGCCTTAGTAATGTTATCAACCTCGGGAAGGAAGTTAGTAAAAGCGGTTGATATACTTTTTAAAGACCAGCAAAACATTCCACTGTTCCAATAATAACTTCCTTTTGCCAGAAATTGTTCCGCGGTTGCTTTATCTGGTTTTTCTTTAAAATTAAGCACTTTTCTTACTTCAGGGGCAATTTCTTCTCCGGCTTCAATATAGCCATAACCTGTGGCGGGATAAGTTGGTAAAATTCCAAAAGTAACCAGATAACCTTTTTTTGCCTGTTCTTCTGCAGGTAAAAGCGATTGTAAAAAATTTTCCTTATCTGTAATGATATGATCTGCAGGTAAAACAAACATCAGCTCTTGCTCGGGATAAAAATTTTTAAGATACATAACACTTAATGCAATACAGGGAGCTGTATTCATCCCAAAAGGCTCAATGATAATATTTTGCTCGGGTAATTCTGGTAACTGCTCCTTAATTAGTTCAACCTGATTTTGAGCGGTTACGATATAAATATCTGTAAAAGAGAATTGGGGTAAAAGACGCTCAACGGTCATCTGCAAAAGTGACAGCTCTCCGCTAACTTTTAGAAATTGTTTAGGGAAGTTCTTTCGGCTTTTAGGCCAAAAACGAGTGCCGACTCCTCCTGCCATAATTAGGGCAATCATTGTTCAACAACCTGCACATCTTTAGGATAAGTGAATTGCCAGATGGAGGCGGGAATTTTGGTGTTGGTTTTTATATTGGAAAAATTATAGGTTACTTTGTCGTTATTTTTGTTCGTCCAGCTTAGGGATTGAATAATGCCAGTTTTGGTATCTACTACTGCTGATATAGAAACAATGATGGGATCACTATAGGGCTTAAGAGTTACATTTGCCAAATCACCTTTGCTTGATTGAACATTAACTGAGGATTTTTTCCAATATAACTGCAAAATTTCCACCGGATTCATTTTCCCGAATTCCGGACGCATCTTGCTGCGAAAAACAGTTTTACTTTCGGAATCATAAAGTTCTACAATTCCCCCGGAAATCATTAACCGTTGAAAACTGGGTTTCGTGAACCGCATAACCATTCGCCCTTTAGTAAAATAGATATTTCCCTGATAAGTAATGCTTTTGTTAAGCTGAGCAAAATAGTTCTCCTGTTTTAAATTTGCCTGAAAGCTACTGAAGCTGCTATAGGTATTGGCAATTTTCTGATGCAATGCTTCACTGGTTATACCCAAAAGAGAAATGCAGCTTAAAAAAAGGATAAGCGGCGTAATTTTAGCGATTTTCATCTATCACTCCTATGCGAATTAAATCTTCACGCGTAGCTAATACATCGCGTGATTTACTCCCTAAATGAGGGCCAACAATTCTGGCTCTTTCCAAAAGATCAATCAAACGTCCTGCTCTGGCATAGCCAATTTTAAAATGCCTTTGTAACATAGAAACAGAAGCAGTTCCTGAAGAAACAACTACTCTTGCTGCTTCGGGAAATAATTCATCGTCATAATCAAAAAAGCCAAGGCTTTCTTTATCCTCTACAACAATAGAAAAATCCTGTGTAGGTTTGGGCTGAGTAGCTAAAAAGCTGCAGACTCTTGCAATTTCTGCATCAGATACAAAAGCACCATGAATTCTTTCTGGTAATGCTTTGCCTGGAGGTAAAAACAACATATCCCCGTTTCCTAAAAGTCGCTCTGCGCCTATCATATCTAAAATCACGCGGGAATCTACTCTGGACGAAACTTGGAAGGCAATTCGTGCGGGAAAATTAGCTTTGATTATACCCGTGATAACTTTGATGGAAGGACGCTGCGTGGCTAAAATAAGATGCATCCCTACCGCTCTGGACATTTGAGCTAAACGCGTGATAGGTAATTCTATATCCTTTCCACTGGTCATTATTAAATCGGCAAATTCATCTACAATGATAACTATGTAGGGAAGAGGTTCCAAATCTTCATCTTCTTCGCATTTTTCGTTATAACCAATAATATCACGAACTCGGGCATCTTGCAAAATTTCATAACGACGCTCCATTTCGCGAACTGCCCAAATAAAAGTTTCTAAAGCAGTATCGGCATCGGTTACTACTTGTCCAATTAAATGAGGAAGTTCATTATAAGCAGCCAGTTCAACTCGTTTTGGGTCAATTAAAATAAGGCGCAGGTCATCAGGTTTGGTACGCATAATTAAACTCATAATAATGGTGTTTATACATACACTTTTACCACTTCCCGTAGCTCCTGCGATGAGTAAATGAGGCATTTTGGCTAGGTCTGCAACAATTGGTTTTCCGGCAATATCTTTTCCCAAACCGAAAGCTAATTTGGAACTTGTCTGTTTCATCTGTTCCGAAAGCAGGAGATCTTTTAAATAGATCATATCTCTTGCCAGATTGGGTATTTCAATTCCAATTAATCCGCGTCCTGGAATAGGTGCTTGAACTCTAATCGATTTAGCCTTGATAGCGAGTGCCAAATCATCTGCCAGAGAAGTAAAACGGCTAACTTTAATGCCCTTTGCGGGTTCCAATTCATATTGAGTAATAATAGGGCCGATATTAACATTTTTCACTTCTGCTTCGATACCAAATTCAGCCAGCTTACTCTTTAAAATCTGGCTGGTAGTAATGATCTGGTTTTCAATTTCTTTATGTTCCCTATCGGATAGCTTTATTGGGCTTTCCAAAAATTCATCAATTGCGGGAAGCTGATATTCTTTATCTGTTCCCTCAGAAAACACTCGCTTGGTTTTATTTTCTTTTTGAGGTTTAGGAAATTCCTTAGGTGTTGAATCTATGGAAGGGTTTAATATAGTATGATTTTGGATATTGGGAATTGTTTCTTCAGCGACCGTTTGTTCAGGATTAATATTATTGGCGGTAATTGTTGGCTTGGGAGCTTTTATTTTGGTTTCTTTTTTTTGTTGCAGATTTTCTGCGGCTGCAGATATCCAGGCTTTCAACCGTTCATATTCAATTAACATAATCACCGTTAAAATCATTGCACCAATTAAAATAATCCGGGCTCCCACTCCAGAAAAAACAGCTGCCAGTATCCGATAAACAAACAAAGGAATAATACTGTGAATATATTCTTGCTGCCCAGAAACAAGCAGCACCTGCAGTAAGAACATTACTAAAATTAGCAAATAGGCTTTCTGCCTGCCTTTTTCAGCTTCCGGAGCTAGAAAATATTGAAATGAAATGAGAGCAATAAGGATAAATCCGATTAATGAAAACCAGAAACCTAAAAGATAGATAAACACATACCCGAAAACTATTCCGAAAATACCAACAGGATTATTAGTAGTGGAATTGCCTGCTTGAAACCAGGAAAAAATACTGCCAGCGGCTTTTAAACTTTCTAAATCGTTTTTAATAGAATTATAGCCCATATTAAGTGCAATAATAACTAATATAGATAGCAAACAAATAATACCGCTAATAGTTCTTTTCTTAGCAGTGCTCATTTTTTGGGATGCCTTATGGCTCTTTGTTTTGTGTTTCGGATTATTTGCCAATGCGTTATACTCCTTATTCTACTATACGCTAAATCTGATAGAGAGAATATCTCCATCCTTAACAATATAATCCTTTCCCTCCAATCGGAAAAGACCTTTTTCTTTAAGTGCCTTTTCGCTGCCCAGATTTATTATGTCTTCATACTGAAAACATTCTGCCCGAATAAAACCCCGGGCTAAATCACTATGAATTTTTCCGGCTGCAGTTACAGCATTGGAACCTTTTTCAATTGTCCAGGCACGAACTTCATCAGGACCAACAGTAAAAAAACTGATATATCCCATCAGCTCATATGTCCAATGTGTTAAACGGTCTCTAATGGAATCACTGATTCCCATATCTTCCATAAACATTTGTGCTTCTTCATTATCCAGTTTGCTTAATTCTTCTTCAAACTTTCCGGCAATCGAATGTGCAGGGAAACCCTTTTCTCTAAAGGTGTTTAATGTATCATCCCAAGCAGTTAAGTTATCTTCATTACAGTTAATTAGAATCATCATAGGCTTGAAACAAAGAAATTGAAAACCGCGAATTGCTTTTTCCTCTTCGGAAGAAAGTTCAAGATTAGTAAGTGGCAAATTATTCTGCAGACAATCCACAATTTTTCTTAAGGCTTTTTCTTCAATTTGAATGGCTGGAGTCTTAACTCCTCTTTTATAACCAAGCTCGATTTTTTCCAGACGCTTTTCTGCCATAATCAAATCGGCAAGTAACATCTCATCCTGAAAGTGTTGAAATTGCGTTTCCGGAGAGCCAAGTGGATAAAGACCTTCCAATTCTTCATCAATAAAGCCACGCAAAACTAATATAAACGCTTCGGCTGTTTTTAGGTCGGAAAGTAATGCTGTATCAGAGGTTTCACTCTCCTTGTAAAAAATCCCGGGATAATCGTGATATTCAATTGTGGCGTAGATAGTTTTTTTAGGTTGATAGAGCTGGGAGAGCTTATCAATTCTTTCATCAGCAACTTGCACAACTCCAATATTTGCTTCTAAAGAGGCAGGTGCATATTTATCGGTGTTATGTTCGCTTCTTGTTAACGCATTGAAAATAGTTGTTTTACCGGTTTTAGGTAAACCAATTATTGCTGCTTTCATCTATTTTTCCCCTTCTTTATATATAAAAGTGATTGAATTTCTGCAGAATCTAAAAATCGCCAACTACCAACAGGAAGTTTTTTAAGTTTTATGGGACCAAACTGTAAGCGCTTTAAATAAGTAACTTGGGCATCAACTGCTTCAATCATTTGGCGAATCTGTCTTTTTCTGCCTTCACTGATTACTATTTTTAAGCTCATCCCTTCGATATTTTGCGCTTTAACAAAAACCCCCGCTGGCAATGTTTTTCCGCCTTCAATTTCAACGCCATTTCTTAAGATGTTCAGTTCTCTATTAGTTAGCGAGCGGTTAATATCCACACGATAAACCTTTTCCACTTTGTTTTTGGGGTGGGTAAGCATATTAATTAAAATAGTATCATTAGTAAAAAGCAAAAGCCCTTCACTATCCTTATCCAGGCGTCCCGCATAAGAAAGTTCTTTAGCTTGTTGAGGTAAAAGAGAATAGACAGTCTTTCTGCCCAATTCGTCACTTCTGGTAACAACATAGCCACGCGGTTTATTCAGAATCAAATAAACCTTTTTAAGTTCAGGTTGAACAATTTTACCATCCAAGGTAACAGTATCTTTTCCGGAAAAAATCTGTGTGCTAAGGTCTTTAACTATAACTCCATTTACAGAAATTCTACCGGAAGTGATGAATTCTTCAACTTTTCTGCGACTGCCTAATCCGCAATCTGCTAAATAGCGATTCAGGCGAATGGTTTTACCAGCCCTCGATACTGTTTTGGAGGACGGTTCTGTAGAGTTTGGCGATGAGCTCTTCAACGGCTTCCTCTTTGGTTTTAAATTTGGCAGTACCACCTTCAGCAACAGCATAAAGTTCTGTTACCGTTAAGGCGTTATTTTCATAAAGAACCGTGTTATTAATTAAATCAGTAAAAGTAACTGAAACAACCATTGTTAACTGATAATCTTGAATCTGGTTGGCTGTATCGTAACTATAAACGCTTTCCGAAAAACTTAAGATAGCGCCTTCCAAAGTGCAATCTGGATCTTCAGTAACAATTTTTAAACGGCCATCATTACGAATTTCACGGTTCAAATAATTGAGCAGTTTATCCCCCAATCCGTATTCGCTGGTTCGATTCTCAAAAGCCAGAATCCTAATTTTTCGCAAATGCGGATAAGCATTCGAATAAACCGAATAAAAACAACTGCTTAAGATTAACAAAAGCAGAACAGGATAAATAAATTTCTTGACCATTATTCCATCTCCAGAAAATGCTTATATTATTGTCAAGATAAACCTTGCTTGAACAGATATAAAATATATATAAAACCTAAAAAAGGGAGGTATTTATGGCCAAGAAATTTATATCTAAAGCTGAAGCTGCCAAGAAGTTAAAGGTCTCGGAACGAGTCATTCAAGAAATGATCGCAACGAATGTTTTCGAAAGTAAACTCGTAGGAAAAAACATTAAAATTGATGAGGATTCCTTAAACGAGTGGTTGGAAAATCTAAATGAAATAGACGAAAAAATGCTTGCCCTAAAAAGGGTTATTTGCCATTTCGAAGAGTATATGCGTCCAGAAAATATTTTCCTGGATTTTACAGCCGAAAATAAATACGATGCTATCCGAATCCTTAGCGAAAAAGCAAAAGACCTAAAACTGGTTAGAGATGCTCGCTGGCTTTACGAAGTTGTAGTTGCCCGCGAAGAATTGGTCTCCACAGCTATTGGTAATGGAGTTGCTCTTCTGCATCCTCGTCACTTACATCCTTCCAAAATTAAAACCCCCAGCATTTTGTTTGGGCGCTCTTCGGAACCCGTAGATTTTGACGCTCCGGATAATAAACCTGTGAATATCTTCTTTATGCTCTTATTGCATAACGATAAACAACATCTTTTTTCGCTTTCCTATATTTCTCGTTTAGTTATGGATCAAGATGTTTTAAAAAGGTTAACAGAAGCCGCTGATGCTACAGAAATACATCAGTTGCTAACAGTTATTCCAGAGCAGACAAATAAATGAAACCCATAATCCGTATTATCTTAGGCAGTAAAAGTGATTTGGATAAAATCGCTGAGGCCAAAGATGTTCTGGAACAATTTAAAGTTCCTTATGACTTATTTATCTCTTCTGCACACAGAAATCCGGATAAAACTATTGCCCTGGCCCAAAATGCCAAAAGCGAAGGAATTGAAGTTATAATTGCTGGAGCTGGTTTGGCTGCTCATTTACCTGGAATTATTGCAGCAAATACAACTCTACCAGTTATCGGAATCCCTTTTGCCGCAGGAGCATTAAATGGATTGGATTCTCTGTTTTCCATTGTTCAAATGCCTCCAGGAGTGCCAGTGGCCAGTATGGCAATAAATGGAGCCAAAAATGCAGCTCTGTTTGCTATTCAAATTTTGGCTCTGAAAGACAAAGAACTGGAAGCAAAATTTGCTACCTACAAAAAAGATCTAAGTGCTTGAGGGACTGGATGTTTAAACCCTCAGAGAAAAAAAGGAGTTACGATGTATAAGATTGTTTTACTTCGCCACGGTGAAAGTATTTGGAACAAAGAAAACTTATTTACTGGCTGGACGGATGTTGACCTTTCCGAAAAAGGCATAGTTGAAGCTCAGAATGCAGGTAAACGCTTAAAAGAAGAAGGCTTTGTTTTCGATGAGGCTTGGACCTCTGTTTTAAAAAGAGCAATACGAACCTTATGGATCGTTCTGGATGAAATGGATCAGATGTATATCCCTATTCATAATGACTGGCGGCTTAATGAAAGACATTATGGAGCCTTACAAGGTTTAAACAAAGCCGAAACAGCTATCAAATATGGAGAAAAACAAGTTTTACTTTGGCGTCGGAGTTATGATACACCTCCACCTCCTTTGGAAAAAAAAGACCCTCGTTACCCTGGTTTTGATCCCCGATATGCAAATTTGAGGGAAGATCAAATTCCGCTTTGTGAATCGTTGAAAGATACTGTAAAACGGACAATGCCTTTCTGGAACGAAATTATTATGCCTCGTTTAGCAGCAGGCAGAAAATTGATTGTTTCTGCGCATGGAAATAGTTTACGGGCAATTGTAAAAAATTTGAATAATATTAGTGATGCGGATATTGTAGGCGTGAATATCCCAACGGGAATTCCGCTTATCTATGAATTTGATGATAACTTACGCCCCAAAAAAAATTATTACCTGGCAGATAAGGCAGAATTGGAAAAAGCACAACAAGCAGTTGCTGATCAAGGGAAGGTAAAAAAATAAAACCAGACCTTATAAGCTAGTAATTACATATCCTGTAAGTCAGGAGTCATTTTGTGCTTCTATCACATATTTCCTATGTGATAATTGTAATAACACATTGAACTTATCAAAGCGATAGTAATGACTCCTGATTTACCGACATAAAAACAAAATTAGGTCTCCAGAAATCTTGCCAGAGCAAAAAGAAAATCTGACAGCCGATTAACATAGCTAAGTAGTTCAGGGGCTATATGTTCCTTATGCGAAAGGGTAATAATTCTGCGTTCTGCTCTTCTGGCAACAGTTCTACAAATATCAAGCTTAGCAGAAACAGGTGTTCCACCTGGGATAACAAAACCATCAAAATGCAGGTTCTTTTCCAGTAAATAAACATACTCTGTGATATTATCAACATCATTTTGGGAAATTGGATCAGGAAAAGATCCATTTTTTGTAGCCAGTTGTCCCATACACCGGGAAAGGTTTTGTTGAATTTCCCTAAGAGCATCCTTATATACAGAATTGGGAAGATGATGTCTACATTCACTTATCCAGGCATTTAGTTCATCTAAAGTTCCGTAAGCTTCAACTCGTAGGTCATCTTTAAAAACCCTTTCACCTGAGTATAGAGATGTTTTTCCGCTATCTCCACCTTTAGTAACAATGCTCATTTAGTTATCTCATTGCGATAACGGAGATTTCAATTTTGCCGCCTTTAGGTAAACGAGAAACCTGAACAACTTCGCGAGCAGGATATGGTGCACTAAAATAACGGGTATAAATATCGTTTAGAAGAGTAAAATCATCCAAATCTTTCAGAAAAACGGTAACTTTCACGATATTCGACATCCCCATTCCAGCTGCATCCAGAATAGATTTAATATGATTGAACACCATATTTGCCTGTTCTTCAAAACCTTCCGGAATACTAGAAGTGCCAGGATCAATACCTAATTGGCCACTAACGAACAGAGTATTATTCATAAGTATGGCTTGCGAATAGGGACCTATCGCAGCCGGGGCACGATGCGTCATAACAGATTGCATTTTATGCTCCTTACATTTTTTTGCTATTATCCCTATGCAGTAATATCTGTCAAGTTTCATAATAACAAAACCGAAAACAAAAGTTCATTGAATTAGCGATAAGTGCCGGTAACGGTAAGAATATTTATATATCCCGATAATCCTAAAACTTCTAAAGTCCTCTTCTCTAAAACAAAATCTGCACATATAGGTGAGAGCGATAGTAAAAATAAATTGCCAATTCTGTAATCTTGTTTATATTTAATAGTAAAGGATATGTGAGGAGTAAAAGATGGTTCAAGAACCCCAAGATTTCCATGAGTTTATGCCCAACGAAGTTTGGAAATGGAAAATACTGGAAGAAAAAATTGAAAAGGTTTTATCTCTGCACGATTTTCAAGAAATACGGCTTTCTATTTTGCAAGATTCGCAGATATTAGAAAATGGGATAATGGCTTTAGTTCAAGGTAAAGAAGCTGATTCAGCAATGAAGGGCGTTTTGTCGCTTGCTAATCCTGAAGATAAATTAAGTTTGCTTAGTTTGCGTCCTGAGGGCACAATCAGTGTTTTGCATAATACTGCGCGGATTGCCAATCCGGGTGATATTCATCGTTTTTACTATTCAGGCCCTATGTTTCGTAAAGTGGACAATAATCAGCAGATGGAATTTTACCAGCTGGGCGTAGAACTATTAGGTAGTGATAGTATTCTATCCGAAAATGAAGTTATCGATTTGGGAATTAAACTGTGTAAAACACTTGGTTTGAACGATGTTCGCTTAGAATTAAATTCTTATGGCTGTTCCAATTGTCGAAGACCTTTTTTTAATGACCTACATAAATATCTGGAAGAACATAAAAGCGAATATTGCCTTTCCTGCTATAATGAACTTTCAGCTAATCCTTTCAGTCAGGTGCATTGCAAAGACCCAAAATGTAAAAAGTCCCTTGCCGAAGGTCCTCTGATCCATAATTATCTATGCAAATCCTGCAAAGCTGATTTTAGAAAAGTAAAGAGCATTCAGGCAAACTTAGGGAATCAGTATAAAGTAAATCCTCTTCTAAATAAAAACTTTGCCTATTATAACAAAACCGTCTTTGATTTTATCGCTCAAAATGCAGGAAAGGAAACTGTTATCGGGGGCGGAGGACGCTATGATTATCTGTCTTCTCTAATTACAGGAAAAAACATCCCCGCTGTTGGTTTCTACCTGAATCTGGATACCATCTTTGATATTATGGAAAGCCAAGGATTGTTTGCAACAAAAGATCCTGAATTTGTAGTTTATATCTGTGCCGAAAGCCCAAACCTGGAAACGATGACCCTGCAAATTGCGCAAGAGCTACATTCTCAACAAGTTAAAACCATCATCTCCCCGGAGTGCAAACAAATAAAAGAAGAAATTGCCATTGCTAAACAAAATAAATGCCCCATTATGATTATTTTACGCGAGGATAACCTCCGCGAAGGAAAAGTTCTTATTCGAAATCTGGTGAAAGAAGAACAGAACTACATCTCTTTGAAAGATACCCTGTCCACTATCTTGCTTGCAAGAAAATCTATGCAAAGCTGAAAATCACGCAACACCGAAAAGAATATCTACTTTATTTTGTGGGGTGATAAGTTAGGCGACTTTGTCCACTCAGAGCAAAAGCAAGGTAAGCTTGCAGTATTGAATATATAGTAAATCTTGATAATACCCTCCTTCGGTACTGTTCGTTTGGTGTAAAAACTTACCCATCCAGTTATCTGCGTTCTATTTTTTCTATCGCTTTCCAAGGTAATCATCCTGTATCTTGCTTAGATAGTTGTGGTGGAGATACCGTGGAGCTGGTGGGGAAAAAACCGATAGACACCACCCTATCTGCTCCATAACTAATCAAGCAAGGATAAGGTTATTTTATAGCAATGGAATCAATTAGAGAGTATATGTGGCAAAGGGACTGCCGACTGTTGATTTATAAAATGCGGAACGGCATAATATTGCAGTTGATTTTGCATCTGTGATCTATCGGAGATTAATAACCCGCTTTTTGCTAACTACGCAATTTGAGAAAAAATAAGGGCTGGTATCTAACTTTGTTCAGTTTGCTTGCCAGCCCTTAGAGCTAAGTGTGTTATTTATTGGTTTATTGAGTTATGATTAAACCTTCTTGGGGATTCCAATCCAGCATAATACTCTTTCCGGTGGTAAATTGTCCGGCCAAGATATGCCTGGCTAAAGTATCCTCAATTTCCTTTTGAATAAGGCGTTTTAGCGGTCTGGCTCCAAATGCTGGATCATAACCAGCTTCTGCAAGATGGTCAATTAGATTTTCAGAAAAATCAAGCTGGAGATTGCGATTGGCAACTCGCTCTGCCAGCAGGTTCAATTGCAGTTTTACAATCTTTTTAATATGATCCTTATCCAAACGATGGAAGAGGATAATGTCATCTACCCGGTTTAAGAACTCTGGGCGGAAATATTGCTGTAAGATATTCATTAACTGTGGTTTTAGCCGTTCCAGTTCTTTATCCGACGCTTCATAAATTTCCTGCGAACCAATATTGCTGGTCATAATAATCACACAGTGCTTAAAAACAACTGTTCTGCCTTTACCGTCGGTAAGCCGTCCATCATCTAAAATTTGGAGCAAAACATTGAAAACATCCGGATGGGCTTTTTCAATTTCGTCAAAAAGCAACACAGAATAAGGTCTGCGTCGGACTGCTTCCGTTAAATAACCGCCCTCTTCATAGCCCACATATCCAGGAGGTGCTCCAATGAGTCGAGCAACACTATGTTTTTCCATAAATTCACTCATATCTAAGCGAATTAAGGCTTTTTCTGTATCAAATAGATAACTTGCCAAGGTTTTTGCAAGTTCCGTTTTACCAACACCGGTAGGACCTAAAAAGATGAAAGAACCGATGGGTCTGTTTTCATCGCTTAAGCCACTGCGGCTACGGCGGATAGCATTGGCCAGAGCTTTAATTCCTTCTTCCTGTCCTACAACTCGTTGGGCAAGAACATTTTCCAGTTCAAGTAGTTTTTGCATCTCGCTTTCTGCTAATTTGGAAACAGGGATGCCTGTCCATTTGGAAACAATTTCCGCTACCAATTCTTCATCTACGATTTCTTTCAGTAATCGGTCTTTTTTGGTGAGTGTTTCGTTCTGTAACAGTTTTTGTAGTTCTTTTTCTTTAGCGGCGATAGTACCGTAACGAAGTTGAGCGGTTTTTTCATAATTTCCCTCGCGTTCAGCTTTTTCTGCTTCACCTTTCAGAGTATCAATTTCTGTTTTCAAGGCACGAATTTGTTCCAAAACCTGTTTTTCTTTTTCCCAACGAAGGCGTAAAGCTCTATTTTCTTCGTTTAATTCTGCAATTTCTTCTTTTATTTTTTCCAGCCGTTCCTGTGATAAGGGGTCATTTTCCTTTGCCAAAGAAAGGCGTTCAATTTCCAGTTGGCGTAACCGTCTTTCAGATTCATCAAGTTCTACAGGCAAGGAATCAATCTCCATTCTTAATAAAGCACAAGCTTCATCAATTAAGTCTATTGCTTTATCAGGTAAAAAACGATCTGCAATATAACGCTCTGAAAGCTGAGCTGCAGCCACTAAGGCATTATCACTAATTTGAACTCCATGATGAACTTCATATTTATCCCGGATGCCTCTTAAAATGGAAATCGTGTCTTCCACTGTAGGCTCTGTAACTAAAACGGGCTGAAAACGCCTTTCCAAAGCTGCATCCTTCTCAATGTACTTTCTATATTCTGTTAAGGTCGTGGCTCCAATGCAATGCAAATTTCCTCTTGCTAATGCTGGTTTTAACATATTGGAAGCATCTACAGAACCTTCTGCAGCACCGGCTCCAACAACTGTGTGCAACTCATCAATAAAAAGAATAATGCGTCCTTCGGATTTTTCCACCTCCGAAAGAACCGCTTTCAAACGCTCTTCAAATTCGCCTCGGAATTTTGCTCCGGCAATTATTGCTGCCATATCAAGTTCCAACAGATCTTTGTCCATTAAATTTTCGGGAACATCGCGGGCTACAATTCTTCGGGCTAAACCTTCTACAATAGCGGTTTTTCCAACTCCCGGCTCGCCAATTAGAACTGGATTATTCTTCCTTCTGCGAGTTAAAATCTGAATGCAACGCCGTATTTCTTCATCGCGACCGATAACCGGATCCAGCTTTTCCATTCTCGCTAAACGAGTTAAATTACGCGTGTATTTTTCCAAAGCCTGATATTTTGCTTCTGGACTTTGATCGGTTACGCGCTGATTACCACGCAGTTCTTTAAGCGCTAAAAGTAATTTATCAGCTTGTAAACCTTCACTTTTAAGAATATTCGCTGCTTCTTTCCCTTTAACTAAAAGAGCCATAAGAAGATGCTCGGTAGAAATGTAATCGTCCTGAAACTGGTCTGCTTCCTTCTCTGCCTGATGTAAAATGTCCAAAACTTCCTGAGATAGATACTGTTGAGAACTACCACTAATCTTGGGAAGCTTGTTTAAGGCATTTTCTACTTCACTTTTCACTTTGGGAACAGAGACCTCCAGCTTCTGTAAAGCAGGTAAAATCAATCCTTCTTCCTGGCTCAACATAGCCTGTAATAAATGCAGGTCTTTAATTTCCTGATGACCATAACTGGAAGCTAAATCCTGCATATCAGCAAGCAACTCTTGTGACTTTATTGTAAATCTTTGTGTATTCATATATACCTCCAGTATAAGTAAAATATAATCGAGTTTGAGGGAATGTCAAGGGAAATATTAGCAGACCAACTCTTCGACTGCTAATTATCTAACAAGTAACCAACCCTGAACGAATATAACAAATCATCTGGAGATTGGAATAAAGAATAAATAGGCAATCATATATATTCTTGTAGTATTTTCATTAGTGAATACACTCTGGAACCAATCTGCTCTAATAATCTTTGCTGCGGTTTTGGATCAAGTTTTTCAGCTGTTTCTACAGCGGAATCGGTTCTGGGAAAGTAATCAATTTCATTATTGCCAGTAATAGGATAACTATGAATTTGTGTATTTATCTCTGTTTTTGTCATTAGCAGATTAGCATTATTTAAAATTGTATTAGCATCCTGAAAGTGCATCAAAAGCCATATCTCAAAACAAGGATTGGACAAAGCAACTAAATATCTTCTTTGATGGGCATCATCAACAGCTTCCTTTAAGTTTTTACCCCATCTATCGGTATCTATAACCATACAATAAATATCATTTTTTGTCTTAACGGGGTTACTTTTCTTATAATAATCCATCGCCTCAATAACAGATTTTGGACTGGAAGCTGTGGTTTCTCTGCCTATTACTTTTACTTGTGCCTGCGAAATTTTGTAGTATTGAATAAATTCCCTGAAATATTTCGGTTCCGTTTTGCTACCTTCCGTAAAAATATATATGCGCCTGGGGATTCTTTTCTGAGATTTACGGGCATAACTCATTCTTCATCCTCATCAATTATAATTGGAACAGCTCCGTATAACCCTGCTAAGTATGCTTTTTGCAATGCCTTATCATTTCTTATCTTTTCAAAATCGTGAAGTGAATATAATGTGGATTCCATTTGATAATTCTTTCTTATGAACCAGATTAAATCCCTGCGCAGTAATTTAACATCCAATAAAGTTGCATCATGGGTAGTTACTATGAACTGACCCTGATGTTGCTTATTTGCAGTAAATAGAGCTTTAACAAATGCTCTGGATACTAAAGGATGTAAACTGCGATCAAGTTCATCCACTAAAACAATAGCATCCTCTTGTAATAATTGCAACACAGGAATCAGATCAAATATACGATTCGTTCCATCGGATTCTTCATTAATTTTAAATTCCACTTTGGATTCTGTTGCCGGTATTTTATGAGATATAAGGATTCTATATGCTTCTTGCATACCATTTTTAAAGTTCATTGAATAGCGTTCATCAGTTTTTAAAGTAATGTTCCCAAGTAAATCCATTCGCAAACTGTCTCTTATGGTACTCGGCAATTTATTTAAAACTTCGTCTGCATCAATTTTCTCTATACTAATATCATCAATTCCCAAATCACATAACTTCATTAACTTCCGATACTCCTGCAAGAGAAAATTATTGTTTATCAAAACATTAAAGGATTGTAATCTTGACTGAGGGTAAATTATCACTATTTTCTTAAACCACTCAAAAACATCGCGAAATTGTTCTATATTTCTATTTATTGTCTCCGTAAGAAATAACTTATTCTCCGGTGTTCCTTTAAGCACAAAATTGAAATATTCATCTTCTTGCAGAGCTTTGTAATTATCCCCATAGCTGATTTTGTTCTTTTGAAGTTTATCATAAGTTCGTTCATATATCTTATGTTCTCCGGTTGAATTAATCTTCCACAGCCATTCGCGAAAAATTGTCCCTCCCAAAATTTCAAAGCCATAGCGATATATGTTGCGCTTAATAAGCATCTCAAATTCCAAGAAAATCGGTTTTTGAGGACAATCCGGACATAACTTAAAATATATGGTTCGGTTTTTTAGGGGATTCGTTTCCCCTAAAACAATGGATTTGGCATAATGAAATACTTTAATTAGATTGGACTTACCACCCGCATTGGGGCCAAAGATAAAAGCTGCTTTCAATATATTGGGAATAAAGCTGCTTTCTGAAATCCAGAGTTGTTCTTTTAAATTGCGATCTTTGGAAGCAAAGAATTCCAAAGATGTTTTCTCGTTGAAAGATAGACAATTTTCCACAGAAAATCTGATGATCATAGCCACCTCTTATATTCACTTAGGGAGAATTTTTCTCATTAAGTGCATAATCTCCTATCTAGTTTTCCGCGTCAAGAGTTTTCTCTGCACTTCTAAACTTTTCTAAATAAAATAGAGATTTCCACTTTAAGTATCTATTGTATGCGCAGTTAGGGTATGTATTTTATTTATTCATTTTAGCTACAAGAGAAGCAACATACCAGCCTTGATATCTGGCACCTTCTAATTCATTTTCGGAAGGCATTCTATCACCCTCACCCACAATTGTTGATGCTCCGTAAGGTGTGCCTCCTGAAATTTCAGCCATAGTTTGCTGTCCAGCAAAGGAATAAGGTAGCCCGGTTATTAACATTCCGTGATGAATTAAGATCGGGTAAAAACCTAAAATTGTTGATTCCTGCCCCCCATGCTGAGCTCCGGTAGAAGTAAAAACGCTACCAATTTTACCAATTAAAGCACCTTTTGCCCATAGCGAACCAGTCCCATCTAAAAATGTTTTCATCTGGGAAGGTAAACTGCCAAAGCGAGTTGGAAAACCAAAAATAATGGCATCAGCTTTGGTTAAATCGTCAATTTGGGCTATCGGGATATGATTAAAAGCTTTCTTGGCTTCCGTAGCACCAATTTTATCCAAAATATCCTTACTGAGGGTTTCCGGAACCTGTTTGAGTTCCACTTCCATTCCTTCAACTTTTCTGGCACCTTCAGCAACTGCTTCCGCCATTCTGTAAATGTGTCCGTAAGCAGAGTAAAAGAGAACTAATACCTTCATTTTTGTTTATACTCCTTGTTTTATTGCTTTGATAATAGTATAATCCAATAATTTCATCTGACAAGCTATAGTTTTGAATTGCGTGAATTTGAGAAACAAGGATGTAAGGATTTAAGGATTTCAGGATTTAGAGGATTTTATAAACTGCTTCTTCTTAATAGCCCCTTAGGGTAACACTTTTATTTAAACGGGTTAAAACCCGTAGCTCAAATCTGTCGTCCCGCTGGGACTTTTTTTAGGTGTACATTTTTTTCGCCGGGTTAAAACCCGTCGTTAGTATGTATCGTTCCTAACGGAACTAAAAAATGTCTCACTCCAAAAATGACTCTTGCTCTACGATGGCTCTTGATTTACTATCACTTTATTTTACAATAGTTCTTGATATACTATGGATCGTCTTTTACAAGAACTTTGGATTTACTGTGCCTCGTCTTTTACCAGAGCTTTGGATTTACGTGGATCGTGTTTTACCAGAACTTTGGATTTACTGTGCCTCGTGTTTTACCAGAACTTTGGATTTACTGTGAATCGGGATTTACTGTGCTTGTGATTTACAAGGACAACTTACTCACATAGAAGTTATCAGATTTACAGTAGTGTTTTGAGGTCGTTAATAAACTCATCTATATGTTCTTCTTTAGTATTAAAACTGCACATTAGTCGGACTTCGTTAGTTGCCTCATTCCAAGTATAAAAATGGTATTTTTGCTGCAGGGTTTCAATAATATGTTCAGGTAAGATAACAAATAGGGAATTTACTTCCACTTCCTGAGTTACGGTAACTTCCTTTATTTCCTGTAAGCGTTTTGCTAATAGTTTTGCCATTTTATTGGCGCAGAAAGCATTTTGCAGATATAAATCATCTTGTAAATATGCTTCAAACTGAGCAGAAACAAAACGCATTTTACTTAAAAGCTGGCTTGCTTGTTTTCTATAGAAACGCATATCGGAAGTTATTTCTGGATTAAAACTGATAATTGCTTCGCCGCAAAGTAAACCATTTTTTGTTCCCCCGAAGCTAACAACATCGGCAGAAATATCTTTTGTCATTTCTTTCAGAGAACAGTTTAAAGCGGAAGCAGCATTTGCCAAACGCGCTCCATCGATATGTAAAAACATATTATTTTGATGAGCGAAATCGGCAAGTGCTTTCAGTTCCTGCAATGAATACAAAGTTCCATATTCTGTGCTTTGGGAGATAGAAATAACTTTTGCCTGAGAATGATGTTGATCCCGATTACCTAAAAGTAAGGGAGCAATCAATTCCGGGGTCAATTTCCCATCGGTAGTTTCAATTGGTTGCAAACGGCTTTGCGTAAATTTTTGCACTGCCCCGCATTCATCAGTATTTATATGAGCACTTTTGGGACAGATAATTGCATTGTAGGAATGTATAACAGACTGCAAAGAAAGTATATTAGCTCCGGTTCCTGTAATTACAAACCAGGCATCACAATTTCCCCCAAAAAGTTGTTTGATTTGTTCTAAGACCTTGATAGTTAGAGGATCATCTCCATAGGCAGGGCAGTAGCCATAATTAGCTTTTTGGATTGCTTCCAAAACTTGGGGATGAATTCCACTATGATTGTCCGAACCAAAACTTACCGAATTCATTTATTTTTACCTCATTTTATCTTATTTAGCTTTAGTTTAAGCCGTTCGATGCGTTTTTCTGTATTTGTCACTTTATTAAGATTAACGATTGGACGGCTAAGCAGATAAGCTTTTAATTTTTCTGCTATTTCGAGCGCTTTTGCATAGCGTTTATATTTATATTCCAGAATGATACAGCTTTCTTGCATAGCGATAGGGCAATTTAGAGAAGCAGCTATTTCAAAACAATCATAGGCAGAATCGTAATCCTTTTCTTTTTTATAGATGAAGCCGAGTTCTCTTAAAATATCTTTATCGATAAATCCAAGTGATAGTAAATCCAGAAGTATATTTTTGGCAATATCTATTCGATTTTGGCTCTGGTACAGCATAGCCAAAGAATGATAATCAATTCTTATATCCATCCCTTTTTCAGGAGGATAGGAAATGCTGTTACAAATTAAAGTGAACAGTGCTGCTGTATGTAAAATATCTGTATGATTGTGCAAAAATACTCTTCGGATAAGTTCTGGATCACCATTAATTAGGTAATTAAAATAGGTCTGCGGAATTTCCCCGCCTGCAATATCAAGTTCCTTATCTCTGATCTGACCCAGAATATAGAATTCTAAGGTTTCCAAAGCACAGGAGGGAAGTTTATTTTTCCATAGTCGCCGGGCAATATGTAATAAATCCAAGTGTTCCATTTCTCGTAAATTAAGCCATATTTGATGATATAAAAGCCGAGATTCTAAAACCGGCACATCAAAGGTTTTACCATTGAATGTAATTAGCAGTGATTTTTCCTTTATCAATTCAATGAGGCGATCGAAGGAATTTAATTCTGCTTCTGGATCAGGCAGAAAGATCTGTTCTACGATATACTGCTCGTTTTCATAATAACCCAAACCAATCATAAAAGCAAAAATGCCATTACTGCGTAAACCAGTAGTCTCCAAATCCAAAACTAGGATATCTTCTTTATGTCTTTTAATAGTTGTATCTAAATTTGCCCAGGTTAGTAAAACCTCCGGAATAAATTCTGGATAAAGAGGTAAACCATCAATCTCGGTTTGTAGGGGATAGCCTTTTTTTGTATAGAAATAAGGGTCTTCACTATGAGTGGAAAATTCTCCCTCAATAGAGTGTTTTAATGTTTCTCTGAGAAGTTCTTTCAATTCGGAAGAGTATAAATCCCGGTCTTCATTCATATCTTGAGCCATTAACCTAACCTGTAAGTTTCTATACTAATATATTCCTTTTTTTGATTGCCTTTGGTTTTTGTCAAGTATCACGAATAGATTTTAGAGATTACCAACATTATAGAAACGAGGATTATAGGATATCAGGATTTTTAGGAGGAAGGGGCTTTTTTACTTTTGATATCCTGGAAGAACGAAATCCTGTCGTTCAGCTTGCAACTGAGTTATCAAGTTTCTGCTATATTCTATGAAGGCTTGATAGTTTGTTTGTTGTGAATTGATGAAGTTATCTACCTTTCTGTATTTTTCGCCGGGTTAAAACCCATCGATCAAATCTGTCGTCCCGATGGGACTTTTTTTATTCGTTCTTCTTTGCGCCGGGTTAAAACCCGTCGTTAGTATGTATCGTTCCTAACGGAACTTTACATTAGAAATCCTCTTAATCCTAAAATCCTTAAATCCTCGTTTCTAAAACTAAATCTGCGTAATCTGCGTAATCTGCGTGAACATATCCTTAAATCCTTAAATCCTTGTTTCTAAAACTAAATCTGCGTGATCTGCGTAATCTGCGTGAACCAATCCTAAAATCCTTGTTTCGAAAATTCACTTTTGGTTACAATTTTCTGGACAGGAACAGCCCCTTAATAAAATGAGCAATAGAAATTATAAGGGAATTTAAATGTCCAAGATATATAAAAAGCAGAAGGATAGCCGTCTTCGAACCAGTTTTAGGACCTCTATCACAGAAGGTATTTTTGCTCAGATTTATGGTAATCTGTCAGTGATAGGTTCTTCTTTTATTGTAAAATTGATGGTTATTTTAAATGCTTCGCCAATGCATTACAGTTTACTAAGTGCAATTGGTCAGGTTTCTGCAATTTGGCAACCTTTGGGAGTGGCTATTACTCATAAATTGAGAGAGCGTAAAAATGCCTGTATATTCATTACTGCCCTAGGGCGTTTTTTAACCTTTTTTTTAGGGCTATCATTATTATTTCATAGTCAGTTACAGGGTATTTGGTTTGTACTGATATTGCTTTTTTTCAGTGCTGGACTACAATCTCTGGGATCCAATATTTGGATTGCTTGGATCAGTGATCTAATTCCTCTATCTATTCGCGGGCGTTTCTTTTCCAAACGGAATCAGGTCTTAATTGGTGTAGGGCTTATAGTTAGCTACATTGTTAGTTTTCATATAGATTTATTTGAAGCGGCAAAAGGTGCTTTTAAAGCTAGCTACATACATTTATTAAAAGCAGAGCATTTTTTTATTCCGCAAAATCAACCCTGGTTTTTAGCTGGTGTTTTTGCTTTCGCTTCTATTATTGGTTTAATTGGGTTAATCTTTCTAAAGCGTCAACCTGAAAACCTGATAACTTCGGTTCCGGAACTAAGTTTACGGGAACGTTATCTTTCACCTTTTAGGGATAAAAATTTTCGGTTATTACTCATTTTTGGGATATGGTGGATGCTGGCAACGGGAGTAGGAAGTCCTTTTTGGGGACCCTATATGATGAAAAAGCTATCTATGAGCTTATTTGAAATTCAGCTATATAACACTATTAGTGTATGTTCTTCCCTTTTATCATATCAATTTTGGGGACGCTTTATCGACAATAACGGCAACAAAACAGCTATGAAAATTTGCGTTGCTTTAGGTGGATTAAATCCAATGCTTTGGCTATTTACCAGTCCTGGCAACTATACAATTTTATGGTTTGAAGCACTTATTTCAGGTTGTATGTGGGCTGGAACAGGAATAATCACTACCAATTTTGTTTTATCGGTTGCAGCCAAGGGTAGCGAACAAGTTTATTCTGGAGTTTACGGAGCAATAACAGGTTTAGCAATGATGGTTTCTACCCTTGCCTGTGGTATATTTTTTCCATCGGCTTTAACTTTTGGCAAACGCGTTTTTGAACCTGAACAGGTTATTTTTGGGGTAGGGGGAATATTACGTTGGCTAAGTTTTATTCCTCTTTTTTTTGTAGTGGAAAAGCAAAATGTACCTTTACATAAAGCGTTAATATCGCTTTTTAAATCACCTTTTGAGAAGCGCTGAATTTAAATTATTCTTCCTCCAGCGGTTTATTGGCTACCTCTTCAAAAGTAGCATCAACAATCGGTTCCACAATTGCTTCGCCTTTAATTTCATGATAGAAAATTGCCCTGGCTGTTTCAATGTAACTTGCTATCCACAAAAAACCAATTCCGCAAGATAATATTCCCAGTAAAATCCAACCGATAAAAGAAAGATCCAGCAAAAAGAGCTCCGTTTTATGGCCTTTCATCAATTCTTTACTAGCTGTAATTGCTTCATTGGCAGTTAAATTAGGATTATCAGCCAGAATGAAAAAAGTCATTGAATAGGCATACGAAGCAATGATTCCAGGGATTATCAACAATAAACTCCATAAAAAAATATAAACTATGATTAAAACACCGGCAATAAAACTACGGGTAAAATCCTTAAAGCCCTCAAACATCAATTCTATTGTAATCTCTTCACCTCTAACCAGTTTCAGAAAAACAATAGCTAATCCCAAAAAAAAAGGTCCTGTAACAAGAATAGAAATAACAGAACCAAGATAAGGTACACAAGAAACTCCAAAATTAATCAGGGCTAAAATAAGAATAATCAATGCACAGGGATTATTCCATTTCCCTCGTAAAAATTCACGCGCATTACTACGAATTTCAGTATAGGTTAACATAATTACCTCACTTGATTTCTTTTTTTTATTATTTTTGGGAAGGCAACTTAAGTCAAGTAAATTTTTTTAGCCACCGAAATCACCGAAAACACTGAAAACACAAAAAGCATAACTTTGAACTTTGAACTCCCGCACTTTGAACTTTGAACTCCCACACTTTGACCTACTCTTTTTCAGTTTTTTCTTGCCAAAAAAACAAAGTGGGGAAATAAGGAAAAAAAATAGTTAGGGAGGTAATAATGGCTTACCTATATGTGGTACTCATTTTTGCAATCTTAGTTCTTACTTTCATTTCTCGTGGACTGATAATTGTGCGTCAGGCGAGTGTCGTAATTGTAGAACGCTTAGGAAAATATTATCGGACTTTGGATTCCGGGATTCACATTATCATTCCTATTTTTGATAAAACCCGTCCAATTCATTGGCGTTATAACAAAATTGACTATCGCGGAAATGTTGTTGTTGTAAATAAAATAGAGGATAGAATTGACCTAAGGGAGAATGTTTATGATTTTCCCCGGCAAAATGTTATCACCAGTGATAATGTTTCCATCAATATTAATGCTTTGCTTTATTTTCAAATAACCGATCCTTATAAGGCTGTTTATGAAATAGGCAATTTACCTGAAGCGATTGAAAAACTTACTCAGACCTCACTGCGTAATGTTATCGGAGAATTAACCTTGCAAGATACTTTAACTTCGCGCGATGCTATTAATGCTAAATTGCGTGATATTTTAGATGAAGCTACCGATAAATGGGGCGTAAAAGTAAACCGGGTGGAAATGCAAGAAATTTTACCTCCAGAAGAAATTAGAACGGCTATGGAAAAAGAAATGCGCGCCGAACGCGATAAACGCGCCAAAATATTACAAGCAGATGGGGAACGAGAATATCAAATTCGGGTTGCAGACGGAGAAAAACAAGCTCGCATAGCGCGTGCAGAGGGTGAATCACAAGCAAAAAAACTGGTTGCCGAAGGTGAAAGACAAGCAATTATATCCATAGCTGAAGCTGTAAAAAATACAGGAACCGATCCAGCTCAGTTTCAGATTGCTCTTAGATATATTGAAGCATTCAGAGAGATTGTCAAACAAGGAGATAAAACAGTCGTTTTACCCTATGAATCATCAGCCCTGTTAGGCAGCGTGAAAACCCTGGGTGAGATTTTTCAAAAGGTATAAATAACTATTTTCTAATTACAAGTTATTAAGTCTTACCCTAGGTAACAGAAAATTTACGCTTTATCGTAACCGTGAAGCGGATCTTGGTTACGCCAATATTTTTCCGAAGGCTATAAGGAAGATATAGTAAATTCTAATCCTAATATTGCAATAGCCATATAACGATATTGCTTCTTTAATGTTAGGAGTATTTCTATATCTTCCTTAGGGATCTATGGTAGAGCTGTGGTGCAGCCTCTTGGGGATTTTCCCCAGAAGCAGGACGGTAGTTCTACTTCAGGTAACTAAGGAAGGAGTATTTTTGTTTTGAAGTTATTGTAACATACAATTCGGTGTTAGTATTTGTCGTCCCGATGGGGCTATTTTATACAGGGAAGGAATATTTATTTTTTATCTTATTGTACTCCGATGCTGGTAATATGTGTATAGATAATGTATTATAGTGGTAATTAGTTCTCTGCCCTACAAAAGATATCTACAGAGAATGGGTTATCAAGGTGCAAATGGCTTTTCTTAAGTTGGAGGGTTGACCAGAAAAGTCAACCCTCCTTTATAGATCAATATTTACAGATTCGCTTACTTTGTACAACCTTACCATCAACAGTTAAGCGGACAAGATAAATTCCGGCAGAAACACTTTTACCTTTAGCGTCACAGCCATTCCAGTTGTATTCGGCAATTTCGTTTTTAGCCGAATTTCCCTTTAGAGTAGCAATTTTTTGTCCTTTCAGGTTATAAATCTCGATTTTATGAGTATTCTGATTGGGAACCTTCACTTGAAGTTTCAAATTGGTATGAACAGGGTTCGGATAGGCATAGAACATAACAGGTTCTATGGCAGGAACAGAAGGATCTTCGATGGCAAGAGGCACGGATGCATCAGCTCGGTAAAGCTGATAATAATCCGGCTCTCCGTTCTCTCCTTCCGCAAATAGCATAAAGGTTACTTCCAGAGCGTTTTGGTGACGGGGTTGCAAGCATATTTTGCTTTTAGGATGAATTTGGGTTTGCGGATCCAGGAAATTCAATTGCCAAGTATCTATGGTAGTAAAAGTCCCATCGCTATTTAATCTCCGAAGATTGATCGTCCGATTTGCTCCCAAAGTGGCAAGGATAATAGTTCCATTTCCTAAAACGGCTACATCGTTCATTCCTGAAAAAACTGGCAAGGAAAAAGAATCGGTTAAAGTATGATTAACATCGCTAAAGACCTTGATTATCAGTTCCCTGCTGCCGTTTACCTCTTTTTCTTGATGAACTAACAGAGCATTATCCGCCAATATGTGCAAACCACAAATATCGCCCTGGTTTTGGGTAAGCGAAGTTAGGTCTTCAAGCATTGGTATTTCCCCTATCCTGCTGGCAAGAACATCGTTGGAAGCAAAATATGCCTTATCCGCTTTGCGGGTAAAACATTTGCTGTTAATGGGTCTATATTGAGGCACCCAATCTATGTCTGTAAGATCATTGTTAACAAAATCTTCAAGGGAAATACCCAATTTCCAGGGATAAAAAATCGGGTTCGGAGCTTCAATTCCCCAACTGAAACGATTATCTGCATGATAATCTCTTATATAACCAACCCCACTTCCTGCTGCTCCCGGGAAATTTTGCGTGCTTAAGAGAATTCCAGTAGCCGGATCATTATAGTGAACAGAAGAAATTCCACCGCAATAATCATTTTCCGGATTCCAGATACCACTGTTGGAAGGATATTCTGAATCACTCAAAGATCGATGCATAAAACCGCGGCATATTTGATTTACAGAACCCCAAAGCTGGATTTTCCCTCTTTCCAGATAAGGTTGAGCTTCAGGCCAGAGTGGATTATACCAAGGTAAATCCAAATTTGCCGACCACGAATTTACCGAGGTTTGAGGATAATGATAGCGATGTAGATCAACCCAAGTATAAAGAGAATCATTAATTACTAAATCAGGCATTGAGGGATGAGGATGTTGATATTCAAAGCTGAAAATTCCATCCTTTCTATACGGATGCTCAGGATCTTCTCGCAAAGCATAAATATCGGTGTAATAATTGCCTGGATTATCATCGCTAAAACAATTGGGATGTATTCGCTCCCCACTAACAGGATCCACATAGCCATATTTAAGTAGAACACTTTTTTCGGAAACAAGCTTAACGGAATCGTTTGGATTATTTTCAGGTGATTCACCTGGAACAGTTCCGCTTAATAAAATCTCACCAATAATCATAATTGTATCGGCGGCACACCAAACTTGGTGACCACTAAAAGTCCCTTTTATCCAAAGCTTGGAATTTACAAAGAAACCCCGATTACTGCAAACACCTGAAGGACCGGGTGTCCAGATTGTATCGGATACAGCAAATGTATTGGTAAATAAAGGTGGATCTTCAATTCCTACGGGATAATTAGTCCAAACATCGGTGGTTACAGTATGTGGTGGAATAATATGGCCAAGATAGGATGTATAAGTTGCACCATTTACATCTACTAAAAGAATACGATTGGGATCATAATTTGTAGGACCAACAGGAAGATAATTGCTCCTGGTAAAAATGAAATCGGAAAATTCCAAAGGAGGAGCATTTTCTATTAACCCACCTTGAAATACAGCATCTATGGGATATGTGGAAGGAGTACTATTAACACTACCTGAAATAATTACTGGCTCGTGGAAAGTAGGCCATCCATTATTTTGTCCTCCACCTAATTGTTTGATTTTAATATCTGAATTACTACGCACTACACCTGTAATATCTTCATATCCATAAAAATATGTATCTGTCTGATTTGGACTTAGTGTATTTTTGAAATATAGATGCACTGGCTTAAACCGATCCGGTTCATCCGGCATTAAATATCGTTCCTGATCCCATTGAGGATAAGGGACTTTTAGGGAAAACTGTCGTAATTGTCCATTGTACTTTTCTAAATAAGGACTGCTTTCAAAGGAATTCCAATTCTGAGAAATATTCCAAGAAGCACCAGAATTGATACTTTGGGCATATTTGCAGAGATGCTCTTCCCGAGTATTCCAACTTACGATTATTTCTTCCGGACTGTAATATAAAGTCGGTTCTGTGGGATGAAACAAAGAACTATCTACAACACTGCTTTGCCAAATCTGGCCTCCATCATAACTAATTTGAAAAAGAATATGATAATACAAATTGTTATTTTCAGACCGCTTTGCAGAAACATAAGCTAAAGTATCACCTTTAGCATAACAACCAAGCTTGCCGGCAAAAAAACTATCACCCATTTCATTTACCGGACCCAGCTCCGCGAAAACAAAAGCAACGCTAAGCGCCATCAAAAAGAACAAGCAACGCCGTTTCATCGTATCCTCCTGATACAAAAAATATTTACTTAATATATTTAAGCACTATTCGTTCCAAAATTAGTATATATTTATCTGTCAACTAGTTAACTTGGATTACTATTGCTCATCTTGAAGCTTTATTGAGTTTTGGGTAGCCGGCGGACGCCGTTCCGCCGCAAAAGAAAGGGTAGCCGGAGCTCGCTGAAGCTCCGCTTTTTTTCTTGCGGCGGAACGGCGTCCGCCGGCTACACATTTTATTTGTGTTGTATTTATCTTTACAATTGTTTGATTATGGACTTTCCTGGAAAATAAGCGGTATCGCCCAATTCTTCTTCAATCCGCAAAAGTTGGTTATATTTTTCTATTCTTTCGCTGCGCGAAATGGAGCCGGTTTTGATTTGCCCAGAATTGAGAGCCACAGCTAAATCGGCAATAAAAGTATCACCTGTTTCTCCGCTGCGATGACTTACAACCGTTGTCCAGCCAGCTCTATGAGCCATATTTATAGCTTCAATGGTTTCTGTGACGGTTCCAATTTGGTTAAGCTTAATTAACACGCTATTGGCAATATTATCTTTTATCCCGCGGGCAATTATTGCAGGATTGGTAACAAAAACATCATCGCCAACAATCTGAATTTTACTACCCAGCTTGGCATTCAATTTTTGCCAGCCAGACCAGTCATTTTCCGCTAAGCCATCTTCCAGAGAACAGATAGGATATTTGGTCAGCATATTTTCATAATATTCAATCATTGCCTCGCTATCCATTTTTTTGCCTTCAAAAACATATTGGCCATCTTGATAAAAACTGCTGGCAGCGGCGTCAATAGCAATATAGATATCTTTTCCAGGTTTGTAACCTGCAGTTTCAATTGCTTCCACAATAACTATGAATGCCTCTTCATTGGATGCAAGATTGGGAGCAAAACCACCTTCGTCACCCACGGAAGTAACCATTCCGCGTTTTTTGAGGATTGCTTTTAAGGAGTGAAAGACCTCAGCATTCATTTGCAGTGCCTGCCGGAAAGTTTCAGCTCCTAAAGGGACAACCATAAATTCCTGTATATCCACATTGTTATCGGCATGGGCTCCACCATTTAAAATATTGCTCATTGGTACGGGTAGAGTTTTGGCATTAACCCCTCCCAGATAACGATAAAGAGGGATATCCAATTCTATAGCTGAAGCTCTGGCAACAGCCATAGAAACTGCTAAGATGGCATTTGCACCAAGTTTGGCTTTGTTGGGAGTGCCATCCAGATCAATCATAGCTTTATCTATACTTGCTTGCATTAGGGAATCATATCCGGATAATCTGTCACATATAAGATCAATATTAGCAACTGCTTTTAACACACCTTTGCCCAAGTAGCGTTTTTTATCCCCATCCCGAAGTTCTATGGCTTCGCGTTCACCTGTGGAAGCTCCACTGGGGACACCAGCTTTAGTTACCACTCCACTTTCCAAATGCACATCCGCTTCCACTGTTGGATTGCCTCTTGAATCCAAAATTTCTCTTCCTTTAATGTAAATAATTTCAGACATTTTATCCTCCTGTCTTGTCTAATATAAGTTTATAATAAATTAACCGAAAATGCGAAAAAAGCAAATTTGGTTAATCTACCTATTGATATTACGGGAAGTTGATAGTAATTTTCTTCACTTCCGGATATTTTTGCAGATGCTCTTTTATTTCGTCTGCGATATTATCACGCCATTGATCAAACTTCATCATATTCATATCAATTATAACTTCTCCATCTTTAAAACCGATGTATTTCACCATTTTCAAAGCTATAATATCCTCTCCTACCTGAGGATAAATGATTTTCTTCAATTCTTGTTCAATGGTTTCTTTACTGAAATTGGGAACTTCTTTCAAGCCGTGAGCAATTTCATAATTGGAAATAGCGGATTGTAATGTATCGGCAGCTAAAACACTGCAGTGAACTTTAACGGGAGGGAGACCATCTAAGGCTTCCATTGCATCACGCCAGGTTATTTTTTTGGCTTCTTCCAAAGTTTTACCTTTTGCCATATCGGTGATAATGGAAGCGGTGGCAATATTGGAAGCGCAACCATAGGACAGGAAACTGATATCTTCAATGATTTTGGTTTCATCATTAACTTTTAGATATACGGTTACCTGATCTCCACAAGCAGGGCTTCCTTCTGTAGCTGTAGCATCAGGATTTTCCATTTTGCCAACATTGTGCGGATGCATAAAGTGGTCTAAAACCTTTTGTGAATATTGCATTTTATTTCTCCTTAAGTAATGCCTGATAAAGAGGACTGCGACTTCGCAACTCAGTTGTTATTTCTTTTAAAGCCTGAACTGTTTCGTCAATTTCCGCTTTAGTATTATAACGGGACACAGTGAATTTCATCGATCCGTGTGATTGTAAATGTGTTTTACCCATCGCCATTAAAACATAATTTGCCTTTAGTCCTTCTGAGGCACAAGCACTTCCAGTAGCAACTGTAATTTCCTTTTGGTCTAGCATCATTGTAATTGCCTCACCTTCGATGAAATCTATAGAAACATTAATATTATGCGGAGCGCGTTTTTCCCCTCGCGGTCCATTTAATTCAATATAGGGAATTTCCTGCTCCATTTTTTCCAGAAGGTAGTTGGATAGTTCTCTTAAATATGCGGTATTTTTCTCAAAATCGCTGAAAGTAATTTCCACGGCTTTGGCAAAGCCAGCTATTAGAGCAATACTTAAACCGCCTGTTTGTAAATTATCCACTCTTTTCACTCCATGAATCAATTGTGTCAGTTTTGTTCCAGTGCGTAAATAAAGGGCTCCGATACCTTGAGGACCGTGTATTTTATGAGCACTGATAGACATTGTATCAACTCCCAGTTCATTCACATTTAGAGGTATTTTGCCATATCCTTGTCCCGCATCCAGATGAAAATAAATCTTATGATCAGCACTTTCCAAGACCTTTTTTATTTCCTGCAAGGGCTGAATTGTTCCCACAGTATGATTCACAGCTGTTGTCATAAATAAAATTGTCTCTTTGCGAATGGCGCTTTGCAATTCTGTTAGTGAAATAAAACCTTCGTTATCAGCAGATAGATATGTGACCTCAAAACCATTCTTTTCCAGATAGGCAGCGTTGGTTAACAAATCAGGATAATCTACTACAGACACAATTATGTGATTTCCCTGTTTTTTATAGGCGTTTGCCAATCCTTTGATAGCTATATTGTTAGCTAATGTTCCCCCCGAAGTGAAATGAATTTCACTAGCTTTGGCTCCCATTGATTCTGCCACAATTTGTTGAGAATGGGAAATCTGTTCATTGGCACTTTCTCCAGTGGAGATAAAAGTTCCAGGAAACCAATATTTTTCTTCAAAATAGCGTTGCATCTCTTTTAGCACTTCCGGAGCTGTTTTGGAAGTTACACAATTATCCAGATAAATTCTTCCTATTTTCATCATTTTTCTCCTTTCCAGGCATTATAAATATCCGCAAGAGAATATTCGCTTAGAATGCATTCAATTCTATCTCCCAAGGTTTTAAAAAATACGCTAAGAGGACATTCTCCCTCAGGACAATAACGGCGTGAATCTAAATTGCAAGTTGGATCTAAGGATTCATCCTGAACCGCTGTTAAAATATCTAAAAAAGATATATCCTCAGGATTACAGCTTAAGAAATATCCTCCTCGCACTCCTGAACTGCTTACTATCAAATTCGCAGTTTTTAGATTTGTTAAGAGCCGTTCTATATATTTTTTGGGTAGAGACTGATTTTGGCAGATTTTTTGTGCGCTAACTGCCTCGTGAGGGTTATCAGCTATTTCCAGTAAAGCTCTTAGCGCATATTCTGTCCTAGTATTAACTGCCATATTTTATCTCCTTAAAATATTCTCTCTAATCCATACTAATTTGATATGGATTCCTGGCAAGTATTTTTTAAGCCCCGTAGAATATGTGAGGTCTAAAAGATCAGCGTAATATTGAGAAAGCCCTAAAAGATTCTCTTGGTGAGATTCAGCCATCATCAAGAACAGTGTTTTACTGTAATGAAATTGTTCAGGATGATTCCAACATATTCTACTACTATAAAGAGTGACTATGCACTATGGAATATAATTAGAACCAATGAAAAAATTCTAACCGCAGAATATTTCACCAAACAGTTATAAAATTGTATGTACCGGCGGTCGCCGAACCGCCGTGATTCAGCTTGAAATTGTATGTACCGGCGGTCGCTGAACCGCCGTGTTTTTGGAACCAAACAGTTATAGAGTGAAATTGTTAGTACCGGCGGTCGCTGAACCGCCGTGTTTCTGAAACCAAACAGTTATAGAGTGAAATAGCACTTCCCGCCGAGGGAAGCAGGGTTTCAATCCTTGTTTTAATGGATAGTAGGATATAAATAGATTATATCTGAGATAAAGTTCTTTGAGAACTTCAGTTTCAATCCTTGTTTTAATGGATAGTAGGATATAAATCATAGATAAGGGAGATACTTCTGATGAAGGAGTATGTTTCAATCCTTGTTTTAATGGATAGTAGGATATAAATTCATATCAAGACCAGCTTCTCTATCTAGAAAAACAATGTTTCAATCCTTGTTTTAATGGATAGTAGGATATAAATAATATTAAACACGTCGGCTTCTACTTCGGCGTTGTAAGTTTCAATCCTTGTTTTAATGGATAGTAGGATATAAATCAATCATTTCTTCACCAGAGGTTTGATGAGCTTATAGTTTCAATCCTTGTTTTAATGGATAGTAGGATATAAATTAGTCCCTCTTGGCAGATTAAAACTGGCTATACTGGTTTCAATCCTTGTTTTAATGGATAGTAGGATATAAATGGGATACAGAAGAAAAGGGCGGTGCTTCTGCTGAGAGTTTCAATCCTTGTTTTAATGGATAGTAGGATATAAATGGTATTGAGCCAAGACCATACAGAATTGCCGGAGGCGAGTTTCAATCCTTGTTTTAATGGATAGTAGGATATAAATCGACGGGCACTCTGAGCGTGCTTGCCCGGACTGCAGTTTCAATCCTTGTTTTAATGGATAGTAGGATATAAATCTTATCTCTTTTCGCTGACTTGCGTTCAAAAACAGCAGTTTCAATCCTTGTTTTAATGGATAGTAGGATATAAATGTGATCTTGCCCCGGATCCGCGAAATTGGGCTGAAAAGTTTCAATCCTTGTTTTAATGGATAGTAGGATATAAATGGTTTTATTGACGTTGCCAAAGGTTTCGCCATTGCTGGTTTCAATCCTTGTTTTAATGGATAGTAGGATATAAATAAACGGCGAAAATATTTAGAGAATATAAGAATCTGGTTTCAATCCTTGTTTTAATGGATAGTAGGATATAAATGAGCTGCGCGCGATAGACCGCTTCTATCCTTCCAGGTTTCAATCCTTGTTTTAATGGATAGTAGGATATAAATAACGGCACTCCGGGAATCCGGGAAAGGCTTTGTCTCAGTTTCAATCCTTGTTTTAATGGATAGTAGGATATAAATAGCAGTGATGTGCCGGAGGCTGATCTTGAGAAAGCGCGTTTCAATCCTTGTTTTAATGGATAGTAGGATATAAATCTGGCCTTCGTTTATCGCTGCCAGGATGGCAGCATGTTTCAATCCTTGTTTTAATGGATAGTAGGATATAAATAGCACAAGAACAAATGAAGAAGCAAGGCGACGCAATGTTTCAATCCTTGTTTTAATGGATAGTAGGATATAAATCAGCAGGGGGCTGGAAGGCATCCAAGGCTACCCCCAGTTTCAATCCTTGTTTTAATGGATAGTAGGATATAAATCCAGATTCCCGGAGTGCCGTTCATTATTAGGGGGTGTTTCAATCCTTGTTTTAATGGATAGTAGGATATAAATTAGCGGAAGATCCATCTATTTCGTATGCTCCATCTCGTTTCAATCCTTGTTTTAATGGATAGTAGGATATAAATGGTGATAAGGGCGAGAAACTCATGTAGCCGTTTTTTCGGTTTCAATCCTTGTTTTAATGGATAGTAGGATATAAATGGAGCCTTATGAAGGGCAGTTTGATGATCCTGATGAGTTTCAATCCTTGTTTTAATGGATAGTAGGATATAAATTGGGGCTTACCCAGGATGAGCTGAAAAGGGTAGATGGGTTTCAATCCTTGTTTTAATGGATAGTAGGATATAAATCCGTCTGATCCGTCCAGCTTGGCATCGCCGATAATGTAGTTTCAATCCTTGTTTTAATGGATAGTAGGATATAAATAGCGGAAGCGGCGAAGGCCGAGATATCGGAAACTGCGTTTCAATCCTTGTTTTAATGGATAGTAGGATATAAATTCTAATGGCGAGTTCGTGGTTAACGCAGACGCAACATGTTTCAATCCTTGTTTTAATGGATAGTAGGATATAAATTGGAGGTATACTCGCAATGAAATATCCAGAGTGGTAGTTTCAATCCTTGTTTTAATGGATAGTAGGATATAAATTTAACAGCAATATCAACATGCCGGAAGCTGCTGATAGTTTCAATCCTTGTTTTAATGGATAGTAGGATATAAATATGGAAAGCTAAACATCAAGAATTGCAAAAGATTATGTGTTTCAATCCTTGTTTTAATGGATAGTAGGATATAAATTCACGAAAGCCAGGCGGGATATCCCGCCCAGCCTGAGTTTCAATCCTTGTTTTAATGGATAGTAGGATATAAATATAGTGTGCAAGACGCATACGTTATTCAGTGCTCATGTTTCAATCCTTGTTTTAATGGATAGTAGGATATAAATCCATCGTAGAAGAGATTATCCCTGATTCGCTCCCGGAGTTTCAATCCTTGTTTTAATGGATAGTAGGATATAAATGCGGCACCTTGCAGGCTCCTACCGCAGACACTACCAGTTTCAATCCTTGTTTTAATGGATAGTAGGATATAAATTAGATGAAAGCACTACTGCTGTATCAAATTGGAAAGCAAGTTTCAATCCTTGTTTTAATGGATAGTAGGATATAAATCGTATGCCGACATCTTAATTGACGCGTCTCCTGCACGTTTCAATCCTTGTTTTAATGGATAGTAGGATATAAATCGTTACCGTTTCTGGCGATGCGTCTCTTGATATCCTGTTTCAATCCTTGTTTTAATGGATAGTAGGATATAAATTGGACTCGCATGCTCATCAATGCTGCCAAAGACAACCCGTTTCAATCCTTGTTTTAATGGATAGTAGGATATAAATCGTGTCAAGCGTTGCAAGTGTTTTCATTATACATCCTGTTTCAATCCTTGTTTTAATGGATAGTAGGATATAAATCCTCACGTGATCGTAATAGTATTCTTTTGTTATTTGCAGTTTCAATCCTTGTTTTAATGGATAGTAGGATATAAATCGATTTTAGCAAGTCCACCAGAGTTTCCGCCATAGTGTTTCAATCCTTGTTTTAATGGATAGTAGGATATAAATATAATTGCGAGCGGCTTCGTATTGCATCATTTGGAGTTTCAATCCTTGTTTTAATGGATAGTAGGATATAAATCGCTCCGGGAACGCTTGACTTTTTCATAGAACGCAGGTTTCAATCCTTGTTTTAATGGATAGTAGGATATAAATCAATGTAACGCTTGCGTCTGCAGAAGGCGAAATCAGTTTCAATCCTTGTTTTAATGGATAGTAGGATATAAATCAAATCAGCCCCTTTCCTGCATATGCATCCAAAACGGTTTCAATCCTTGTTTTAATGGATAGTAGGATATAAATCTGATTGTGTAAGCCACAGCTACGGCTTCGGTGGGGTGTTTCAATCCTTGTTTTAATGGATAGTAGGATATAAATAAGAGGACACGCGCTTATCCGCGCTTGAAACCGATTCGGTTTCAATCCTTGTTTTAATGGATAGTAGGATATAAATATTTCATCTTCTTGGATGATGTTACCTTGTTCATCTTGTTTCAATCCTTGTTTTAATGGATAGTAGGATATAAATCCGTTAATCTGCAATTTAACGGTGAGATGCACCGCTGTTTCAATCCTTGTTTTAATGGATAGTAGGATATAAATATTGGAAATCTTCAGCGTGCGCACCTGCTCTTCTTCGTTTCAATCCTTGTTTTAATGGATAGTAGGATATAAATAGATTTTTCTTGGGAGACTTTGTTTGACAACGATTAGTTTCAATCCTTGTTTTAATGGATAGTAGGATATAAATTTTGCGCCCAAGGACGTGTAATGGCTACCACACAAGGTTTCAATCCTTGTTTTAATGGATAGTAGGATATAAATAATCGTCAATGATGATATAGAGAATAGCGTCTCTATCGTTTCAATCCTTGTTTTAATGGATAGTAGGATATAAATTCAATTCCTTCTGGCGATGTCTTAATTGTTTTAGATGTTTCAATCCTTGTTTTAATGGATAGTAGGATATAAATCGATTATTCCGAAGAACAATCCAACTAATCCGCCTACGTTTCAATCCTTGTTTTAATGGATAGTAGGATATAAATACTACAGAATTATAACGAAGCGATTATTGCTCTACGGGTTTCAATCCTTGTTTTAATGGATAGTAGGATATAAATGGTAATGTAAACCCTTCCCGCTCCAGAATCTACGGAGTTTCAATCCTTGTTTTAATGGATAGTAGGATATAAATTTAGTTGCTCTCTCAATACTTCCGATGCAGTAAAGAGTTTCAATCCTTGTTTTAATGGATAGTAGGATATAAATGGTAATCCCTCAGCGGAATCAATTATATTATCCAAGTTTCAATCCTTGTTTTAATGGATAGTAGGATATAAATTTAATATATTGCACACCAATATCATAAGCGATTTCTTGTTTCAATCCTTGTTTTAATGGATAGTAGGATATAAATGAGAATAGTTTTAGTGTTAAACATTATCCCTAAAAGTTTCAATCCTTGTTTTAATGGATAGTAGGATATAAATAGCCGAAACCGGACAGCAGGGGGCTGGAAGGCATCGTTTCAATCCTTGTTTTAATGGATAGTAGGATATAAATATATTCACCCATCCTAAATTATCAGCAATAATTGAGTTTCAATCCTTGTTTTAATGGATAGTAGGATATAAATCCAAAATTTCTGGAACTTGCTCGTTTAGTGCTAAATGTTTCAATCCTTGTTTTAATGGATAGTAGGATATAAATAGGATGTCCCCTGATAAAATCATAATCGGGGTGAAGTTTCAATCCTTGTTTTAATGGATAGTAGGATATAAATCGTCTGGCTTTACCACTGCATACCCGGTTACTGTTTGTTTCAATCCTTGTTTTAATGGATAGTAGGATATAAATCTGTCACTGCATATCTCAAACCATTTAGGATCTATCGGTTTCAATCCTTGTTTTAATGGATAGTAGGATATAAATATTGACTTCGTTCCTTAGTAGAACCAGTTCCTCAATGTTTCAATCCTTGTTTTAATGGATAGTAGGATATAAATAATCCTGATGGAATTGTTAGAAAAGAAGGTTCTTTATGTTTCAATCCTTGTTTTAATGGATAGTAGGATATAAATCGTTATATTCTGAGATTTCTTCTGGAATATATTCCAGGTTTCAATCCTTGTTTTAATGGATAGTAGGATATAAATCATTTATTTTTCATCCATATAATATCCCATCCCGTTTGTTTCAATCCTTGTTTTAATGGATAGTAGGATATAAATCTTTTGAACACACAGCACTTATTGTGCCAAAGCTTTTGGAGTTTCAATCCTTGTTTTAATGGATAGTAGGATATAAATCCCGTTTCATAGTCAAGAAATACATCCCAATCATCGTTTCAATCCTTGTTTTAATGGATAGTAGGATATAAATGCAGGCTCAGTGGTGATAACCGTTATCGATGAGCATAAGTTTCAATCCTTGTTTTAATGGATAGTAGGATATAAATATTACAGTCCGCTATATGGCTATTCGTGGGTGCATCGTTTCAATCCTTGTTTTAATGGATAGTAGGATATAAATCCCGTTGCCGAAGGCTCTGCTGATTGGGCGTTGTATGTTTCAATCCTTGTTTTAATGGATAGTAGGATATAAATCCGTGGGACGCATAATATGGCAGCGACCAAAAAAGCTTGTTTCAATCCTTGTTTTAATGGATAGTAGGATATAAATGACATCACGCCGAAAGCAAAGCAAAGCTTTCGCATGGGGTTTCAATCCTTGTTTTAATGGATAGTAGGATATAAATGAAGAGCAGGTGCGCACGCTGAAGATTTCCAATGGCAGTTTCAATCCTTGTTTTAATGGATAGTAGGATATAAATAGCAATCATATGCAGCTATGTTGAAGCCGTATATTTGTTTCAATCCTTGTTTTAATGGATAGTAGGATATAAATATGGAAGTTCGTGCATTCTGCAATCATGCCACATCCGTTTCAATCCTTGTTTTAATGGATAGTAGGATATAAATTCCTGAGCTTTTAGCGGCTCTATTACGGGTAGCCGAGTTTCAATCCTTGTTTTAATGGATAGTAGGATATAAATCGATTGCAAGACTACAAGATCGTTCATCATCACCCCCGTTTCAATCCTTGTTTTAATGGATAGTAGGATATAAATATCGAGTCGATGTCAATGTCAATGTCAATGTCATGATGTTTCAATCCTTGTTTTAATGGATAGTAGGATATAAATCGCTTTGCAGTAGCAAAGACGAGTAATATCACTTTGCGTTTCAATCCTTGTTTTAATGGATAGTAGGATATAAATATGTAGCATGAACTTAGATTTAATACGCAGAGCAAAAGGTTTCAATCCTTGTTTTAATGGATAGTAGGATATAAATAATACGATATGCTTCCCACATTTTGTTTTGATGAGCGGTTTCAATCCTTGTTTTAATGGATAGTAGGATATAAATCCTTTGTAGATATTTATTTTAAACTAACCATAACAACGTTTCAATCCTTGTTTTAATGGATAGTAGGATATAAATGCATTGATTATAGCTGCAGTGGTCTTTCTGTTTATGTGTTTCAATCCTTGTTTTAATGGATAGTAGGATATAAATTAATGGAGAAGATGGTGTGCTATTCCTTGATCTTGAGGTTTCAATCCTTGTTTTAATGGATAGTAGGATATAAATTCCGATAATGCGCGTATAGAACAATACATTTTAGAAAAGTTTCAATCCTTGTTTTAATGGATAGTAGGATATAAATCCAAATCATCTTTAATATAAAACCTCAATCCATTGTCGTTTCAATCCTTGTTTTAATGGATAGTAGGATATAAATATCGGACAGTTTGAGTGAGCCAGATATAAAGCGGGTTTCAATCCTTGTTTTAATGGATAGTAGGATATAAATCATGCCGCACTTGACGAAGTAGAGGAGTGGCTGGAGTTTCAATCCTTGTTTTAATGGATAGTAGGATATAAATAGTCTGCGATCGCCGCCATGCCAATCCGGCTATCCGGTTTCAATCCTTGTTTTAATGGATAGTAGGATATAAATGATGTCAATGTCGATGTCAATGTCAATGTCATGATGTTTCAATCCTTGTTTTAATGGATAGTAGGATATAAATAATCCCGGCTGGGATAGGGGGGAAAAAATGGAAAATATGTTTCAATCCTTGTTTTAATGGATAGTAGGATATAAATAAGCCCATGATCAGCTATAACATGACTTTGGTTTGCGTTTCAATCCTTGTTTTAATGGATAGTAGGATATAAATTGCGTGGAAGCGATACGGATATAATGACGCAATCATGTTTCAATCCTTGTTTTAATGGATAGTAGGATATAAATAGCTTTCGCATGGGTAAGCACAGCTATCAGAGCAAAGGTTTCAATCCTTGTTTTAATGGATAGTAGGATATAAATAACTAAAACAATGTCTGCTTCTCCAGAAAGCCTTGAGTTTCAATCCTTGTTTTAATGGATAGTAGGATATAAATACAGGTATGTCAGCTTCATCCCCGTTATGTCGCCAGGTTTCAATCCTTGTTTTAATGGATAGTAGGATATAAATATGGGTTGTCTCCTTCGACTATCGCCACCCAATACAGTTTCAATCCTTGTTTTAATGGATAGTAGGATATAAATGTGATATGGCGTTCCGAAGAACCCATTATCACTGTAGGTTTCAATCCTTGTTTTAATGGATAGTAGGATATAAATAACGGCATCGGCTGCGCTATTGATGCCGAGTTTCTTGTTTCAATCCTTGTTTTAATGGATAGTAGGATATAAATTTTATAGATTTGCCAACCATTCTTGTCGGCTCCATGTTTCAATCCTTGTTTTAATGGATAGTAGGATATAAATAATAATAGTTCCGGTTGCTCTCCATCAATTAGTGGTTTCAATCCTTGTTTTAATGGATAGTAGGATATAAATATATACTTTTAGCGAAGGGAACAGTTCTTGGAAAATGTTTCAATCCTTGTTTTAATGGATAGTAGGATATAAATAATTATTTAATAGATTATAGTGGCAATAATTTAGTGTGTTTCAATCCTTGTTTTAATGGATAGTAGGATATAAATTTTGTCATTTGCATCGATGACTGCAGCGGTCGCCGGTTTCAATCCTTGTTTTAATGGATAGTAGGATATAAATACGAAGAATCTCTGCAAATCGCATTTGAAAAGCTCGTTTCAATCCTTGTTTTAATGGATAGTAGGATATAAATGTGATCCATGCGGCCGGGATCTCGGACGAGATGATTGTTTCAATCCTTGTTTTAATGGATAGTAGGATATAAATAAGACGATGCTGATGCAGACGAAACTGATTGAAGTTGTTTCAATCCTTGTTTTAATGGATAGTAGGATATAAATTTTTACACTCCACAATAACATTATGCTCGAGGATTTCGTTTCAATCCTTGTTTTAATGGATAGTAGGATATAAATCCGGGAATTCCGCGAGACTTTACAGCGTCAATGTGGTGTTTCAATCCTTGTTTTAATGGATAGTAGGATATAAATAGTTCTCTCCATTCTGAACGGGAGATTTTTCCCAATTGTTTCAATCCTTGTTTTAATGGATAGTAGGATATAAATCTCTATCTTCAAGGACGGTAGAATTCTGATTGGCGAAGTTTCAATCCTTGTTTTAATGGATAGTAGGATATAAATTTGCTTCTTTACTTCTGCCTGTAATTACTAATGAAGTTTCAATCCTTGTTTTAATGGATAGTAGGATATAAATGATTTTGAATTTTGCTGAAAGAAATAGCAGATATGCGTTTCAATCCTTGTTTTAATGGATAGTAGGATATAAATGGCGGTGCCACTGAATCTACTGTTAATAGCTCATTAGTTTCAATCCTTGTTTTAATGGATAGTAGGATATAAATCTGTAAGAGGATTATTGACAGATGCCTGCGACCAGGGTTTCAATCCTTGTTTTAATGGATAGTAGGATATAAATCGTGAGAGATGCATAGATGTTTATAGGTTTATAATCAGTTTCAATCCTTGTTTTAATGGATAGTAGGATATAAATATCCAAAAACAGAAGAATATGATTGGGCTTCATTCCGTTTCAATCCTTGTTTTAATGGATAGTAGGATATAAATTGTGAAGGTTGTTTATTCTGGTTGTAAGGAACTTGAGTTTCAATCCTTGTTTTAATGGATAGTAGGATATAAATATGGAAACCCGCTTTGTTTTGATTATTTTTATTTTTGTTTCAATCCTTGTTTTAATGGATAGTAGGATATAAATCTAAAAGTCCATATTTTCGATTTTCTCGCAGATTCCGTTTCAATCCTTGTTTTAATGGATAGTAGGATATAAATATAGCCGTTTTGGGCGCAAAATTGTATATTAATGTTGTTTCAATCCTTGTTTTAATGGATAGTAGGATATAAATAAAAAAAAAAATACAGATATGCGATATCTCACCGCCGTTTCAATCCTTGTTTTAATGGATAGTAGGATATAAATTTTGGGGCTGTTTTTGCCCTGATTTGCAGAAAAGCCGTTTCAATCCTTGTTTTAATGGATAGTAGGATATAAATGGAGGTATCAAATGTACTACGAAGTATCAGTCTACTAGTTTCAATCCTTGTTTTAATGGATAGTAGGATATAAATGCTATCGTCGTGGCGGTGGAAGCAGACGATCCGATGTCGTTTCAATCCTTGTTTTAATGGATAGTAGGATATAAATACTATTTTCGATATTCTCGCAGATTCTCAACTATTGCGTTTCAATCCTTGTTTTAATGGATAGTAGGATATAAATCTATCTTCTTACGCTGTATGCACTTCCACCGCTGTGGTTTCAATCCTTGTTTTAATGGATAGTAGGATATAAATAGGATGAGAGGCTTTATCCTACAGCTACTACTTAATAGTTTCAATCCTTGTTTTAATGGATAGTAGGATATAAATCCTTCTTTTGTCATAAGTGCCACACAAATAATAGTATTAAACTGGTTTTTCGGAATCTTAAAATCACTCTTTCGTCAGGAAAACCAGTTCTCGAAAGAGCCAAAAAGTTCTTTCGGGCAGGCACAAACACTTTATACACATATAAAAGAGCAAAAACACGCTAAAAAAACAATAATTTCTTCTCAGGATTCAAGTACAAAGCATATATATCAGCAAGGATAAATCAATTATTACTATCTCTCTTAAAAAAAAACACTTATAGTCCTGACAATAGCAGGAATAATAAAGATTCTGCATCAAGCTCGGAATGACAAGCTATAATATAGTAACTAGCTATATTTGTTATCATATCCGATAAAAATCAGGAATCTCAAGTGTCTTGTAATATCCTGTTACACACTATATAATAAAGAGTTTATTCAGAAAAGCAAAAAACTGTTTTTCTCTCATTTAGTCAGGCAGAACACAAATTCCGATAGGTGCAGTCCAAGCATTTTCTTTTTGCCTTTGCTGGTTTAGGGTATATTTCCATATTAATGATCTTGAAAATATCGTCAAGGATCAATTTAGCTTTATCCAGCATTCTATTGGTAATAGCCAATTCTTCAAGGTGGTTTTGAGATCTCGTATAGACAATAAATGCTTTATAAACAGGAACCTGGAAATTCTCCATTATAAGGAGAGAATAGAGAGTTTGTTGATATTTAAGGGTTTTATAGATCTTGTTTTCCCAAAAGGCATATTTATAATCCAGAGGCGCGGCACTGCCGTCGACAAGAAAAAGAACCTCATCGACCTTTCCTACCAGTTTAAGTTTTTCGGAAGAAAGATATACATCCGTTAGTTTATCAATGGCACCGGCTTTTTTGCGTAAATAATCCTTATTTTGTATCATTTTCAGTTTATGAATATCTCTGCCTTTATTTACGAGAGTTCTTCTGTGTTCGTGTTGTTCAATTTTCATTGTGTTCATATAATAAACAAATCTTGGACAGAAGAGATATTCCATCACTTCAGAAGGAGTGATAAACTGAAAATCGCTCATAGGAAAAATGCCTTTATTTCATTCGTAATAAGTTCAGGATCAAAAGCTTGCCCAAGCAATTGACAACTTTTAAAATCCTCATTGCACATCGGGAAAATATAAACTCGATCAATTTCGGGATTGATTAAGTCCTCTATCTGACAGCTTAGTTCTTTGCATTTAGTGCGGCTCATTTCTCCCAAAAAAACAGAGTATTGAACTCTATAAATTCCTGCTTGTTCACAGCATTTGGAAACTTTATTTCGAATTTTGTCTTTAACAATATCATACATAACCCAAGTTAACATTCTTCACCTCCATTATCCTCAAAATTGCTATTTAGGAAGTTCTGTAATTTCCTGTTTATAGATGTTTCCAGATAGTTTTCCCTTTTATCAATTAAGTAATTGGCAAAGGCGTGAGCATCAGTTTTTAGCATTTCAATGCGTTTACGGTTTTTATTGCGATACCGAATAATCTCATCAAAATGTTCTAACAACAAAGGAGCCAGGAATTTTTTGCCTGCAGCGCTAAGTAAAACACCTTGATGAACCGGTTCGATAAACTCAGGAGAAAATTTATGCCGGGAAAAAATATAGAATACCGGCTCATCCACCAAAATACGATACGGCTCTATAAAATCAAAGACAAAGGACTTCTTGTTATAGTTATCACTGTGTAAAATACCAACATAGGGATCAAGACCAGCAATAATTAAAGCTCGCTCCACTTTGGAATAAAGCATACCATAGCCATAATTCAACATAGCATTGAAAGCATCTTTGGCAGGACGCGAACTTCTGCCCGCAAATTTATAAGCATCTGGAATGAGCTCTGCCAGAATAGAAAAGTAATTTTTGGACGCACTTCCTTCCCAACCCATAAAAGAACCCGAAAGTTCTTCTAAATTACCTTCTGCCTGCATTATACAAATAGCTGCTTCCTGCATATTTTGCATCCGATTTTGAAAGATACTTTTATCACAATCCCGCTTGGAAAGTAAACGCTGAACAAAACGATACTGATTCATTATTTTAATGGCAACCCAATCTTTAGTAAATTGTAAACCTACACTATCAGATAACATTTCCAGCTGCCTTCTCCGAATTAAAACAGTGCTGCCAATCTTCGGAAACCAAATTCTGCCATAAGGATTGCCATATTTATCCAGAAAAACGATGTCTATATTATAATCCATCGCTAATTGAATAGCATCCGTAGTTATAATAGCAGCATTGGAAATAACAATGGAAGATATCTTTTCCGGAGAGAGCTTGGTTTTCCTATCCTCAATGCTCAATTCAAACATTTCATCTTTTTTGCGTAAGTAACTGCCGTAGGTATTTAAATGGACTTCCATCAGAAAGCAAGACAGCTTGATTTAGCTGTAGAATATAGTTTAAAGCCAGTTGTGCATTCGTAAAAGTCATTAACAAATTCGTTCTCAATGTAATAGATATGGTCATTAAGTTTTTTTACCTTATACGAATCATAAATAGCGTTAAGTTCATTGAGGGAAATATTTATTTGATATGAGTTCAAAGAACGATATTCTGTTTCCAGAGCTGTTTTTGTTTTTTGTAATTCCTCCTTTGTAAGCTTATTCTGCTTAATGTATTCTAATTTACTTATTATAGATGAAATTGCTTTAGTAGATGTATCATCACAAAGAATATAGAGCGTCTCAGTAGCATAATTATCGGTAATGATTTTAAAATCAGCAATGGGTATTTGATTTTGAATGTTTTGATCATAATTAAGAATGGAGATAGCTTCTAATAAGGATCTTCCTTTTGCACCAACATCAAGCACTCGATAATAGTTATCTACAATATCAGTAAACTGACGACTTTCTAAGGAGGTGTAACCTTCAAGACATTCTTTTGTTTTAGATAGTAGATATTTATCATATACATAGTGGCTAAGAAACTTGCCATCTTTTTGTAGATTGACCAAAAACATTTCTCCGCCAAGCTCACCTAATTCATTATGTCTATTACATCTACCTGCAACCTGGATAATACTATCTAAAGGGCCAAAATCACGATATACTTTTTGAAAACTTATGTCCACACCTGCTTCAATCAATTGAGTGGAAACCAAAACTACTTTTGTCTTTTCTTCTTTAATGATACAACCAATTTTTTCTATAATTTTCTGCCTACATAAAGGGATATGCAAAGTAGTTAAACATAAAACTTGATAAGATGATTTGAATTTAGAAGAAAGATAATCATATATAGCAAGAGCAGAGCGTTTAGTGTTCATCACAATTAAAATACTCTTGGAATCTCCAAGCTCCAGGTAATTCTGGCAAAACTCATCTAAAGTTTGTTCCTTTAGATCAATATTTAGTTTTACACGATTAAAATCGGGAACTGAGAAAAGTTCTTTCTCACATAATTCTATATATGTATCCTGAGGAAATAAATAGGGTTGAGTGGCAGAACAAGACAATATAAAAGTATCAAATCGTTCCGCAAGCACCTTAAATAAAACTCTTAGTAAGGGATAATAATCTGCAGGCAAGTTTTGGACTTCATCCAGAAGAATTATAGAATTAATAATATTATGCAGCTTACGGATCATCCCATTTCTATTGCCAATTAGGGAATGAAACAATTGAACAAAAGTAGAAATAACGCAAGCAGATTCCCAGGATTCAATAGACAAGATATCTTTTTGCAATTCATCCAAATTGTATGTTGGCTCAGCTTTTGTAACTGTTGAATAATCTACCAAATGATGATGTTTTACTATAAATCTGTAATCTAAAGTAGCTTGCTCAGAGAGGTTAGAATGTAACACACTTTCAAATTCTTTATAATTTTGATCTATTATAGAAGTATAGGGAAGGCAATAAATAACTCTTCGGGAAGTATCCTCAAGTTTTTGAATGCAATTAGTAAATTCCAAGCAAGCAAATGTTTTTCCACTTCCGGTTGGAGCAGTTAGAGTATATAATTTCTGAGAGAGTTCAATGTTTAGATTTTCTTGGATATTAGCAATAAATTGATTTCTTAAGGGATTTAAAGCTCCCTGTTTCTTATTCTTTTCTGCAATTAACTTAGCGGGGGAATAGCAAAGTCTAGGATTAAGTTTTTCCAGACAAATATATTCCTTCCCTGCTGCATTGTGTTTATCAGCATCAATAAGAACAGAGAATAATAGATTTTGAATGAGAAATGATTCTATTGTATCATCAATATTGGCAGGAGAATAAGTAAGAGAAAAATCACCCAAATTATCATTCAAAAGCTGAAAATGGCTATAAGACAAATCCGGCAAGCTGATATTGTGCTTTTGTAGGAGTTTTGTTAGTCCAACATCGTTATTTATGTTGTCCAATACACTTTGATAGATAGTAAGCGTCTCATTGATAAGAGCTGCATTATCCAGTCCTCCATTAAAAAAAGAACTTAAGTTACTATGATGTTTTTGCACACATTTAAAGGCAAAGGGAGCAAAACAGGAAAGTTCTTCCCACGAGTTAAAATTAACATATGTAATAACAGCAGAAATAAAGCTATGATGTGTTAAATGATTTTGTTTCCCACCATGAATATAATTTTGAAAATAGGAAGATGCTTTCCCTAAATCATGCATTATACCAATTTTTTCAGCAACAGAAGCTAAATTATCTTTAGTTGTAGTATTTAAATTCAGGGAAAGCTTTTGGATCATCTCTTTAGCATTAGAAGCTACTTCAGCTAAATGATCTACCAAAAGCTTCTCCTGATATCCATTTTTTGCAGGATGGGATATAATCATAAAAAAGATATTCTGGTTCTTTGGATATTTTGTAATTCAATCAAATCTTTGAACTTACCGGGAATTCTTTTCCCATTCGTTTCTATTACTATATTTCCAAAGCGCTTGGTTTGACGATAACTTTTTCTTTTCCCTTCAATTAATTCCTGTTCCAGAGGCATCCTTTCCATAATTAAATCACAATCTTGAGAAGTAATGCCTTCTATCAATTCTCTTTCTATAGCAGAATCCAGATAGTCAGATTCAGATATTGGTTCAAATTCACCTTGGTTATAGGTTCTAATTAATTCCAGATGAGCAATGAACTGTCTTTGTCCTAAATATAAACCATAACCAAAATCTTTTACTTTGATCTTGTTTTCCAATTCTGTAAATACATTACTTTTCATCCTATCGAAACAAAGAAAAAGTATCCATTCCAGATCTTCAGAACCCTGTGCTTTAAGAAGTTCCAAACGACATTGTTTATGAGCAGACAGATCATTTATCGGAATTTTGGGGGTTGCATCTTGAGCATAATTCAATGTCTGAAATACTTTATGATAGTATATATTGGGAACTAAAGATATGGCAACTCCAAGATTTTCTGAACTCATAATATCATAATAACCGTCTCTTTCGATTTGCATAATAGAAGCAAGTAAACCACAGATTGTAGTTCGGGGCGGTATTATGTAAGTTAGAGAAGATGCGTTAGTATAAAATTTACGGAAATGCGCAAATTTACCTGTTAGCTTCAGCTCTAAAATCTGATTAAAATTATCAGGTATTTTCATATCTTTCCCCCATCATTTAAGGGAAAGCGGTTTTTTCCAGTTCTCTTGGATAAAAATTTTATCAAACTCAGGAATTGAAATCTGTTCATCTTTCCAGTAATTAATGCAGGAAATCAATTCTCTGTTTTGATTTAAATATTCTATTAAGGGGTTGATGTTTAATTCATAATCTTCCGGTTTTCGGATAAGACGAAGATTTTGTGCTATATTAGAATTCTGAGAAGTTACCTTAATCATACTGCGTAAGTCCTTTAAAAATTTATCTTTGTCCTTCAATTCTATCCGCAAATACAAACGTGGGTATTGTCCAATTTTAGTTCTGGTTCTGGCAAGAGGAATGGAATTAAGCATTGCCTCATCTAAAAGTTGCAGGTCTGTTTCGGAAAGATTTGTTTCTTTTGCAGTATTGGCATTTATACTTCCGGAAAAGGCAATTAGGGAATAATATAAACGATAATCTTTACCAATACCTTGACCACCTGAAAAACTGGAAGTGATCGTTGAACTATCAACCATTTCAACAGGATGTAAGGAATAACCCCAGTTAAATTGAACCGGTCCTGTAAAATGTCCACCCTTATCCTCTTCTGCAGTTACAGCTCCGAATAGACGAACATCAATCAAATCAATATGTCCTTTCTTGATTGCTTTAATTTGGCTATTGCGTTCTTTAGCATCTTTGGCTTTATTAGAAATAAAAATTTCCTCGCCTTTGATATCCTCAAAATAATCTCTAATATAGCGTTTTAAGCGGACATCGGAAACAAGGTTTATGAAAGTATCATAATCCATACGAGGTTTGTTTTCATTGTCCATATCACCATTAGGATTGCACATTTGTGCATCGTAAAGAAATAGGATTTCTGAGTTATTGTTGATCATTTTGTTCCTCCTGATTTTTTTCAGTTTTATCTGGATGTTCTAATTTATACATAGCACCTAAATAATTTGAATAAGCCCTGCCACTTAAAATGTGAAAGACAATTTCTTCCGGTGATAGAGAAGAGTTCTCTATACCTTGCAAACATTCTCTGTAATAATTTTCAGTTATAGAATCATAAAATATATTCCAAACCTTACCCATTTCATCAACCATAGCCATCAAGGACTTAACTTTTTGAACAGGAATACCACGCAGATTCAATCTATTAATTAAAGTGCTTTTGATGTTCTTTTTTCTCTGTTCGGATTCTATCGCGGCAATATACATACCCAATATGAAAAGTCCTTGAGCAAAGAAGTTGTTTTCATAAATTTGGGAATGAGAGTTAAAATATACAGTGATTCTTTCATCCTGCAGCTTTGAAATTAAATTACGCTGTTCCATAATTGATACTCCTTCTAATTGATTAAATTTTATTAAGTGATCTAAATATAGGGTCATAAGAAAGGGGGTTATATTTAAAAAATACTTATTCTCGGTTTTCAAATTATTGTTTTTCCGATTATAAATATCGGCAAACCTACAGATAAGATCATAATATTGAAAGTTCCTTTTATATATGTATGACCCTAAAGAACTGATAATGTTTTTATTCAATACAGTATAATCATTTTGATCCATACCTGGATGAGATTCTTTTGAAGGTAGAATTAAATATCTAAGCCCTTCAAAAGACAAACATGCCTGATAACCATATAAAGAACCTAAGTTATAATCCTGAACCATTTTATTCAAGTGTTCAGTTTTAGCGATTAATTCCTTTAGATTGATGTTTTTAATCATACCGTTAATGATAAATTCTTGTGAAGTAGGGCTTGGTTTGTTATAAAAAAGCAAAGTAAATTCTTTTAACCTTCTGAGAAGTGTATTAAGAGTATTAATATCATCCCTTTTTTGATCTAAGGGTATTCGCTCCAGAAGCTTTGTAGCCATATTAAGTTTTTGAGGATCAATTAGTTCCTCATCATTATCAATTTCAAACTTAATTTCGGGTAGGACTATAGTTTTCAAACCAAGTAAGGTTGTTCTTAACTTTGTAGATGCATATTGAATTCCTATTAAAACTTGCTGATTGCATTTTTCGCACATTGAAAAAGCATTGTGAGTTAAACTTCCGTCTACTTTATCAAAGTAAAGAGGGTTAGTAGTTCCAAAAAATTTCTGTTTAATAGCTATGCCTTTAGGTAAGGTAGATACATTTCCACAGATATGACAATAGCCCTGTTTTGCGTTATCCAAATAATGTCTATCAAAAAGGTAATAATACAAAACATCAATATAGCATTCTGCATAATCAGTTTGATGCAAAAATTTACCATCAATCTTTAAAGCATAAGCTTGTCTTTCTGTAACAAATTCTTCCAGCGTAGATGTAAGGTAATTTTTTAAGTATTTTTGAAATGCTTTGTTGTAGTCCTTTTTTTTATTCAGCTTATTTTTAAGATCAGGTATATTCTCAGGATCTGGAAAATCCTTTTGTTGGTCTTCTATAAGTTTATCATATTTAAGTGAGATAATGTTATTTTCTATTCTGTAAAATGTCTCTTGTATATCTTTGAGATAGTTTAAGAACTCCTTTCCCCGAGTTTCTTCTTTCCACGGTATTTTTTTGAAGTTGTTTTCTACATAATTATATAGTTCAAATTGCAGTAGTGGTTTTAACGATATGTGGGCAGCATAGATAGAAGGATCATTTGGAGAATAATTAGAAAAAACCAAGAGTTCATCTTTTTTTTCAGGAATTAATTGAGTACCCTGGGAAAAATAGCATACCTTTTTAGTAGTATCAAGGTTTAACTCCAATAACCTTCCAACATCATCTTTTACATTATTGTCCACATTATTGTCCACATTATTGTCCACATTATTGTCCACATTATTGTCCACATTATTGACCACATTATTGACCACTTTTTTCGGCCATTTATAATTGTTCAGTTCATTACAATACTGTTTCACAATCAATAGTTTTTGTTCTTTTTCGGGAAGCGAGTTAAAATTCACTGTTTTTAATACTATTTTCCCTATAGCTTGATATAAAGGAATCATTTTTCCTCCTTTCTTTTTCTTACTACACCAAAGCCGCGAGCACTTTGTTTTCCGAGACCAAGGAATTCAGGGATAAGGAAATTGGTTGTAAAATCGCCGGTAAAGCATTGCATAGGTTGATTATGGAAATTTACTTCCAGGGGTTTAAACCAGCCATCCACATTTAGTTTTTCCACATCTGGAATCCAATAGTTAAATGCCTTGGAAAGGGTTTTGAGGTTATTTTTCAGGATGGTTTTTAGTTTATGGTTACGCTGAAAAGCATTCATTCTATTATAGTCCTTATAGTTTTCCTGGTTCAAAGCCATCCAGGGAGAGGCAAAAAAGTAAGTATAATAGTTTTCGGTTAAGCCAAAGTCATCTTCTTTCAAGGAGATTTCTCTTTCGTTGGAAACGAGTGTTTTGCCGTTAATTTCCAGTTTATCCACTTCCAGAAAGACCTTTTTGATGATATCTATACCATCATTGATGGCAAGCAGTGCAGGATGTTTTTCCATAACTCGATATTGAATTTGGGGAGCTTTATAGTTATAACCAAACCCAGGGAGGTGATTATGAAAAATATGATCTTCAGGAAATTGATTCACAAAGAAACCTCTCAGTTTGGGTATATCCCTTGGCTCGAGCAGAACATCAGTCCAACTGACAATTAAATAACGGATTTTCATTCCATTTTACTTCCTAATTACATAATAATAGGTAACTGCCATACATCGTGTCTCTAAAAGATATTTTCTTTTTTTACAGATAAAAATAAATTATTATTCTGTCAAGGAAAAAATAAACTAATAAGTATTACTCTGATTTACAAGAAGTTATGGATGCTTTATAAAATAGGGTCGTTTTGCTGTTTTGACTTTTGGGCAAAGAGAAAAAAAGAACTAATGATAGAAAGCAATAAGAAGTTACATTATTATAGGTTTATTAGATACCATAGGGAACACCGGAATTACTGAAAGAAGCTAATAAGGCAGATTTGTTTTTTTAATAATTATATTAGCAAGGATTCCCCAAGGGTGAAAATAATAATAGGTAAGTATGGCTATCATTATGCTAAGTATATAGGTAAGCGATACAGTACAGAAATTATATTCTAACAATTCTCTTTCTGGTTTTAGGAGCACAGCAAGTAGTCGGCTAGTTATGTTATAGTATAATTCCGCAAAAAAAATCAAATCTTTCTGCTTGACTTATGAAATGCTGAAAATTATAGCAATAATTATCAAAAGAGCGTTAGGAGTGTAAAATGCCCAATGAGCATAAACTTGACAAAGCAATACGGTATATTGAAGCTGGGCTTAAGACAAGACTGATTTTGGAAGACATCGCTGAACAGGCTAATATGTCAGCTTGGCACTTTCACCGTGTATTTTTGGCTTCCACAGGAATCACGGTAGGTGAATATATTCGCAAACGCAGGATGAGTGAAGCTGCAAAAGAACTAGTTTTTACAGAAAAGCCCATCAAGCAATTAGCAAGCGAGTATCAGTATGAATCTCAAGCAGCGTTTACAAGGTCTTTTATGGGGGTTTATAGAATCACTCCCGGTAAGTTAAGACGCCAATTGGGCCCTTTACAATATTTTAACGCGCTATTACCACAAACCAAAGGAGAAAAAATGCTTACACCTCAAATTAAGCACAAAGATGCTTTTCGCGTAGTTGGGATCGCTTGTCAAAATACTATGAAGAATAACAATATTCCTTCTTTATGGAATGAGTTTGACATAATGATTTGTGATAAAATTACAGAGTGTTTAAATCCTGGAACAGCTTTTGGAATCTGCTTCTATCAGGATCAGAGTGTTGTGAATGAAGATACACCTTTTACTTATCTTGCGGGAGTGGAATTTCCGTTAGAAAAAGCAGTTCCAGAAGGATTGGAATATAGAGATATTTCCGATGCCGATTATGCTGTATTTGAGCATTGTGGTTCATTGGATACTCTATCTCAAACATACAGTTTTATTTATAAAGAATGGTTACCGAATAGTGGTTTCCAGCGCAAAAAATCTGATGACTTTGAACTATACGATCATCGCTTTCAATTTGGGACAGAAAAATCTATTATGGAAATTTGGGTACCGATAGAAAAGTAATAACAAGTCAAAACAGATATTTCAGAGGTTTGGGAGATATATTAATGTTTCCCAAACCATTTATTTTTTAGTGTTTACAGAATTGCTAGTTCATATGTCAAGCCACAAAATTATAGTTGTAGCTTTTACGAGGGGCTTACGCCACCGTCGCTATCGTTAACAGTGTTTTAGCTTCTGGGCTATAAAGGTATAATTACATTCAATAAAAGACCCCTAAAATGTTCTTATCTCTATTCTATGCTTAGCAAGTACTGGGTAAATTCCTTATTGAATTTATTTTCGATATTCTTAGCCAGTACTTTTATGCTACGCGAGTTTGCTTCTTCAATTGTTGGTCCACCCTGTTCTGTTTTATCCACATAAGAGAAAAGTAAGTTATCTCCTTTCTTTAAGCTGATATTTATACGCAGGGGTTGATAAATCTGTTTTCCTATTGTTTTTTGCGGATCGGTTTCCAGGGTTGCCGATAATTCATATTCTGTATTTTCGGAAATTCCGTTTTCGCTAAACCCCAATTGGCGAATAACATTTCTGAGGGCGGTTTCCAGATAGGCAGATTCATCTCCTACAACGAGTATTTTAATTGGAATTTCTTTGGCAGTTTCAGCTCGCATGGCTTTCAATTCTTGCATTGAAAAAGCAGGGCGCAAAAATGAACCTGATTCACCAGCTAAAGCATTATAATAAACTAAAGCATTTTGGGTTGCATTATGTTTATCTATTGCCTGACACAATTTAGCAAAGCGGATAAGCGGGTCATCGGTCTTAAAAAGGCAATTGGCAATATAGTCCTCACTTTCCACAATTTCTTTTTCGTAAAGGGCTTGCACGGCGGTTTTATCTAAAGCCGCAAGGGCATAATAAGTTTTAGTTGTAGGATCTTGCCAAGTTGCTTTTATTTCGGTATATTTTAAAGTTCCTTCAGAAATGGCTTTTACGGAGGTCGTTATAGAGCTGTTTATTTGAGAGCCTGAAGCAGAATTTGATTCACTTTCCATACTTTTAGTAACAGCTGTAACCCTGGTTTCAAAAAAGCCTGCGATATTCTTTAAAGCGTCATTTTTTGCACTTTTGAGGTCATTAGCCATTCCTACTGAGCAAAGATAACGATGGGCAGGATATTGGGAATAGGGATCGGAGATCCAAACCGGTTTTTTACTTCCTGCAGATAGGTTGGAACAGATAAGTAGACACAAGGCAAGCAGGTAAAGAGTTTTTTTTAGCATAATAATATCCATATAGCGAAATTACAATCAGCAAGGGCTGCTATAAAGCTATGCTGCTTAGAATCTTTTGTTATAAAGCCAAGGGGGTTATTAGAACAAGCTTGCGGTAACATCTTCCGGAATATCAATGTTTTGGGTTTTAGCAATGGTGATAAATTCGCTGATAGTTTTCATCTGAGTGGTAAGCAAAGTTGGCAGTCCAACAACCACATTTGTGGCATAAGGGATATCTTTTACATAAAAAACAGCATCCAAACCCTTAGCATTTTTTGCTTCGTTAACAAACATTTTAGTGCTTTCCAAAACTATTTTTTCGCGGATAATGGAGCTGGTTAGAAAGATGAATCCGCTTAAAAAATATACTTTTTGCGATTCGCTTAATTGAGCTTTATTATTTTTTAGGTCTTCCAGTTTTGTTTTCATCGCTTCAGAAATTTCTGCTTCGCTGCCTTCCAAATTTCCTGAAAGAAGAGATTTCCCTTCTGCTTCCACTTTTACAAATTCCTGGCGCATCCCTAACGAAACAGCAATCATTTCTTCCGCTATTTTGGAATCAGCTCTGGCAATTTGATAGTTATGATTGATGATTTTGAAATTGGTAGTTTTGGGGGTTAGTAAAGCGGTGGCAAAAGATTCCAAGGAAAGCACAGGCAGCTTATTATAATATTCCGGATTTTCCAATTGAGCATCATCAAGATATAATTTTATCTCTACTTCCTTTTTTTTCTTTTTGGCATCCAGAGCTGTATGCAAAGAAAGCATTGAAAGCAGGATAGCGAGAATTAATAAGATTCTGGATAATCTCATATAATTCTTATGTTCAATTTCCAAGCTTTACGCGAAGCTGGTCAACTAAATCTTGGGAGGCATTTTTTGCAGCTTCAATTAAGGCATTAGTTTTGGCTACAGAAGGATTGGAGCCAATACCGCTAAACTGATAAGGTCCTGCACTGCATACTTTTACTGCAAATTTTTTGCGTAGGTCTAAAATATAGCCATTTACTTTTACATAAACCTTACTCCCTCCAGAAACAGGATCAATTTCTTCTCTGCCAACATCTAACATTGCTACAGCTAGAAAATCTAAACCTGCTTCGCGAGCTATATCAGTAGCTTCTTTTTGGGTGGAAGAGGAGATTTCATTTAAGGCAGCAAAATCGTAGGCAAATTTTTCGGGTAAAATGCCTACTTCATAAGCGGGAACAACTTCAAAATTGGCTTTATTGAATATCTCGGTTACTTTTGTATCTATTTCCCCAGGGTTAAAAGTGCGGTAATAGATTCCCTCACTGGCATTTACTACAGATTGAGAATAAACCATAGAACCTTCTCGGGAGATACTTTTATCAATATTCACTTCGGCTTGGCTGCTTGTGCTTATTTTATTAGGGTCGGATAAATTGCTATCGGTATCTCCGCTGGTGGCAATTTTTCCTGAGGCAGAGACATCCGATTTGGTAGAAAGGTCTTTTTTAATAGTCTGTCCTTGGCTTTCTACAGCTGCAACTTCACGAGCTACATACACAAAGCTTAAATATGTTGGTTCAGCCATTTCCATTACATCTTTCATTTTTTGGTTAATTAGCAATTCCAGCTGAACATCGTCGATGGTAACTTCCAACAATTGTTCCCAAATGCCGTTTGTTTTGTTTCCTTCGTTTAAGTAATTTATTTCCAGGATGTAAGTATCAATATTCTTTTCTATATCCGGCATCAGTTCGTTGACAAGTTCTCTTTTGCGTGTGTCTTTTTCGGAGGCGTATTTTTTAACAGCCAGAATTTTAGCATTATTAACAGCAGCTTTAATTTCTTCAGGTTTGGGCTTGTTCTTTTTGGTTTCTACGGTGGCTTTAACTTTCACTTTGACAGCTGCTTCCAGATAAGCTACCGAAAAGAGCATTGTAACGCTAAGCAATATAATAGTTAATAGTTTGCGCATTTTTTTAATATCCCCTTCATTAATTTTTTATCTTCTTTCAGTGTGGCGGGTATTTTGTCCGACAGCGTTAAAAGAAGAATTTCGTTGTATTTATAAAACTCATTGCCGATTATTTGTCCGACAACGGTTTGTTTAGCAGCACCATTTTGAATAGTCTGTTTCCAGTATTCTTGATTAAACTCGGCATCGTAAATACGCATTTCTAATTCCACACCATAAAGATCAACTCTTTCTGCGGCAGTTTCTTTGTAAAGCTTTTTAAGAAAGCGTTTAACAGTGATATCTATATCGTAACTGGCAGCAGGGATAGTAAAATTCTGAATGCTGGCATCAGAAAAGGAAAGAGACATTTTGTATGATAAATTACTGCGAGAATAAGGTAAAACGGTTAAATTCATTTTAAAAGCAAGTGCCTCTGTTAAATGCTGAGCTACAATAGCGGCATAAGTTTCAATTTCTGGTTCTGTTTTATAAGAACCAAGAAACGGCAATGCTTCTTCCTGGAAATTCACATTGGCAACTTTGATAGTTAGCGAACCAGAAGAACGGATATAGATGTTTTTTTGATTACTCATCAGCTTCTGTAAAATGTAATTGGAATAGAGTTTTTTTATAGTTTGGATAATTGTTTGCTGATCGGGCTCTCCTTTGTAAAGATCAATATAAGTAACATTTATGGGATAGGACTGGAGAATAGTAAGATCCGCAAAATCCATTATAAAAACAGTGCAGCCCAAATTGTAAATTGCCTTGGTTTCATTATCGTAATATTCAAAAGCAACTTCTTCCCGGTTTAAAGCTATTGCCAGAGATAGGGTTGCCTTGGTTTGATTGTGAATATCTAATGTAAAATTACCTAGCTCGGAATTTGCAGAAAAATAGTCAAAAAAAAGCTTATCTAAATAGGATTGAGCGGAGGAACTATCCTGAAGCATTTTTTGAGTGTATGGATAGTTTTTGCTTATATCGGCATAAGCACCACTAAAACAAAAGCCAGCATATTTAACATCTTGATTGGCAAATAATAAACCTGCTGCCAGAGTGAATATGAACGCTATTTTTACATTTTTTCGCATACCTATATTTTTAACCATCCCCTATAAGTACATCTTTCTTTAAATTTTCCTATAGTTTATTCTGCTATTTCTGTCAAGAAAAAGATGTTTAGATAACTTCAGCAGATATTTTTTAGCCCCAGAAAACACCGAATAAGGTAAAGCCTATAAATTAGATTATAACTTTAAGCTCCCACACTACAAACTAACAACTTTTATAGTTACCGCAAATATAAATCCTCACCGCCAAACACAAGATAGAGATGTTCATAAGATATTTGGGCAGTGATAACTCCCTTGTTATAAATATTCTTTATAGATAATGATCTTAGCAGCGTATTGTTTATGAAGTTCAGCCAAATGCCTAATCAGCAAGTATTCTTTTTCAATTTGTTGGACGCGGGCATACAAAGAATCTTTAATTTCTTCGAAGGGGATATAATCTTTTTCGCTATGACCTGTTTTCAACAGGATGTGATAGCCATATTTAGAAGGGAAAGGCTGGCTAATTTCGCCAACTTTTAAAGCAAAGGCAACTTCCTCAATTTCGGGAATCATTATTCCTCTGGAGAACCATCCCAAATCACCACAGGAGGAATTACTAAGACAATCGGAATATTCTTTACAGTAGTAGCCAAAGTCCTCCGCGTTATGTATTTTTTTGCGGATCTCTTCTGCCAGGGCTTTTGCATCTTTTTTCGTGTTACTGATCAGGATATGTGAACAGCGAACCTGCTCTGCTTTCAAAAAATACTCCTTTTGTTCGTCGTAGAATTCTTTTACTTTGTCCTTAGTAACAGGAGTATCATGCGAGAAGAAGCTATTTATATATTTGTTTATCATCAATCGTTCTTTTAAGAGGTTTTCCATCTCTTTGGGGGTGAGCTGATCTAAGGAAGTGCTCCACAGGTCTAAGGGATTTTCTTCATCTAAGAGTTCCCAAATTGCTTTATCGTATTCGGCATCGCTGATTGTGATTCCTGATTCTATAGCTTTATAAAGCAAGAGGTATCTATCAATTAAACGTTTAAGCGCATTTTGCAGGCATTCTTTCCGTTCTGTAATACTAACTTTGGCACATTCGCGTTCTAAATCCTGTTCGCTTATCTCAAATTCAAATACTTTCGCTACTATTGGCATTTTTCTTTTTTAGACCTTCCTTAATCTTGGTGACTATATTGTATAGTATAATCGAAGAAGAGTCAATTGTCAAATCGAAAGTGTATTTACGATACCAAGTTACCTGTCTTTTTGCATAGTTGCGTTGATGTTGAGCTGCAATAATTGCACAATCCTCTATGCTTGCTTCTTCTCTAAAATAGGGCAGAAACTCTTTATAGCCAAGGCATTGGAGTCCTGGTGAGTGATCTGTATAACCCATTGTAAAGAGGTTTTCAATTTCTTGCAGTAAGCCCTCGGCAAGCATTTTTTCCATTCGTTCATTAATTCGTGTATATAGTTGGGGACGGGGCATATCGATCAAAATTCGGAAGGCATTATATTTTCCAGTTTCTTTTTGCTTGCGCCAGTGTTCAGAAAGGGGAATTCCCGTTCCTGAAAAAACTTCCAAGCCTCGCAAAATTCTTTGTGTGTCATTTTCACTGATCTTAGAGGCAAATTCTGGGTCTATATTTAGCAGCTCGGAATATAGAGAGGTAAGTCCCTCTTCCTTAAGGCGTTGCTTTAAATCGTATCTTATTTTTGTGGGTAAGGGAGGCAGGGTAAAAAGCCCATTTAATAATGCCTTTATATATAAACCCGTTCCTCCACAGATTATTGGTATTTTGCCTTCAGAATGCAGCGAAGTGATTATTTTTTCTGCGTCGGCTGCAAAAGAACCGGCATTATAGGTTTCGTCGGGATTGATAATATCAAGCAGGTGATGTTTTGCTCGTTGTTGTTCAGCTTTAGCAACTTTTGCAGTTCCAATATCCAGATAGCGATAGACCTGTCTGGAATCGGCAGAAATGATTTCTGTGCATAATGATTCAGCTAATGCAATAGCTAATGCAGATTTCCCAGAAGCGGTTGCCCCTTCGATAGTGATAACAGGAATCATACTATGCGTTTAAACTTTTTCTCGAAATCGGAGACCGGTATTTTAAGAATCAAGGGTCTGCCATGGGGACAAAAATAGGGAAGCTTACAAGCAAAGAGATCATTAATTAAATTCAACATTTCCTTGCGGGTGAGTTTATGATTGGCTTTTATAGCAGCTTTACAAGCAATTGATTTTGCCAGACCTTCTTTGAAATCGGTAGCAATTTCCATCTCCTGTTCCAGTTGTTTCAGAATCTCGATAAATATCTGGCCACTGGCAAAATCGGATAACTCAGCAGGAATTTCTTCAATCACGATAGAATCACCACTGAATTTCTTTAGGGTGAAACCTACCTTTTCAAGCAGTTCCAGATTTTCTTCTACCAGCTCTTTAATATCAGATGCAATATAGGGAGGTATATCAATAACCAGAGGAATAATTAATTTTTGACGCATAGCGGGGGCTCCTCCGGTACGCTGTAAAAGTTTCTCATAGATTATTCTTTCGTGAGCGGCATGCTGATCAATAATAACTAAGCCATCTTCTACTTGAATAAAAATATAGGTATTATGAAACTGCCAGGGATTGATATAGTCCTCTTCATTTTTCAGCAGGATATCGTATTTAAGTTTATCATTAGGCTGGTCAGCGAAAATTTCCAGAATTTCATCGGATTCTTTTCCCGGATTAAAGATCGGGATATCTTTTTGGGCAGTTGGGCTTGATTCGCTGGTAAAAATATCATCCTGAAATAATGCTCCAAATTCCTTTTTATAGGCAGAAAACTTAGGAACTTCGATATTACTAACAAAGACATCGCGCTCTAAAGAAGTTACTTTTGTACCCTGTACTCCACCGCGAAATTTACTGCGGGCGCTGGCAAATTTACTATCTTCATAAGCTCGTAAAGCCTTAGTTAAAGTTTCCAAAACCAGAGTATGTACTAAATTATTTTCCCTAAAGCGCACTTCCAACTTGGCAGGATGAACATTTACATCTATCTGTTCAGGAGGTACTTCCAAAAAAACTATATAGGGCGGAGTAGTTCCTTTTTGCCAAGCGCGGGTTTTTAAAATAAAAGGTTCATAGGCAGCTTTAATAGCATGGCGAACAGTTTTATCAAAAATATAGCGTCCATTAATAAAGGTATATTGGGCATCAATTAATCTATTAGATCTGTCTTCCAGACCGAAGATATAACCGCTTATAGAATAGTTGTTATCTTTACCTTCCACAGGGATCACATCATCTTCAAAAAATCCGATGCCAAAGACCTCTTCAATTCGCTGTTTTCTATCTACACAAGCAATGTAATTCAGCTTTTCTTTATCATCCATCACCAGGCGAAAACTTATTTCAGGATATACTAATGCTTGATAATGAATATACTTAAGGATATGCCTGGCTTCCACTGGAGAGGTTTTTAAAAATTTCCGCCTCGCAGGAAGGTCTTTAAATAATCCACGAATAGTGATTGCTGTTCCAATATTAGCCGAGGTTTTAGTTACATTAATTAACTTACCATTAGTAAATTCTACAATTGTGGCCATTTCATCTTCAGCGGTACGGGTAACTAAATGTAATCTGGAAACAGAAGCAATTGAAGGTAGCGCTTCACCTCTAAAACCTAATGAACCAATATGTGTGATATCATCCACGGTTTTTATTTTACTGGTGGAATGGCGTTCAAAAGCCAAAACAGCATCGTCAGGATTCATTCCACAGCCGTTATCTATTACGCGGATAAGGTCTTTACCACCATTTTCGATAACTACAATAATATTATTAGCACCAGCATCAATAGCATTTTCCACAAGTTCTTTTACAACCGAAGCCGGACGTTCAATAACTTCGCCTGCAGCGATTTTATTGCTAACATCTTCAGAAAGGATATGAATATTATTCACTTTTGTTCCTCAATAACGGAATATACTGCCATCAGTAAATTCTCTGATTATAGAATTGTAGGGTACAAGTGTATCAGCAATATCTTTACAACTGGCAATTAAACTGGAAAGACGTTTTGCTTCCATATAGGCAGAAGAAGAAGGAGAAACTCCCAACAGCAATTTCCAGGCATATTTACGAATTACTCCAATTTCATAAGTTAAGCTGCTGTTAAACATATAGTCAGCATTTTCCTGGTAAGGGAAAATGTATTTATCTTCACCATCGCGTACATCCTGCCAGCGCATTAAGGTTTCTTCTGCACTATAACCTCTATAACGATGATCGCGAATTATTCTTCTTAACAATCGGCAATCAGTTGTAGATATTCGATTATGATTATCGATATTCAATTGATTGAGCGCACTAACATATATTTTCAATTTACGGTTGGCAGGAATGGAAGCAGTAAGAATTTCGTTTAAACCATGAATACCTTCCATCACAATTATGCTGTTAGAACCAAGTTTTACAAAAGTATTGCTGCGCCTACGAATCCCTCGCGTAAAATCATAGCGGGGCAATTCAATTTGTTCGCCATCCAGCAATTGATTCATCTGCATATTCAGATATTCCAAATCCATAGCATATATGGTTTCAAAGTCATATTCACCATTGGGTTTGCGGGGAGTTTTTGTTCTCGGCAGAAAATAATCATCCATTCCAATAACTACAGGTTTAGCTTTACAGGCTTGAAGCTGAACTCCCAACCTTTTGGCAAAGGTGGTTTTACCCGAAGAAGAGGGACCGGCAATAAGGATTAGTTTCACTTCTTTTTGGGTAACAATATCGGCAGCGATTTCTGCTATTTTTTTCTCGTGTAGAGCTTCTTCCACTTGAATAAATTCCGAGATTTCATAGTGGTCTATCAATTTATTGATGTCTATTATATTATGAACGCGTAATATATCCAGCCATTTATCGTGTTCCTGATGCCTGGCAAATAATTTATACGGAAGCTGAAAAGTAGGAATTTCCATATTTTCATCTTTGGAGGGAAAGCGTAAAATAAAACCGGGAGAATGATATACAATATCAAAGTTCTTGATTTTTCCGGTTCTATCGGTTAGCGGATGATTATAGCAGTCATAATATTTCCCGCAGCGATAAAGTTCCACATTTTCCTGATAGTGGTATTTGATATTTTTGATAACATCATTGCGGCCTAAAGCACTAAAAATATCCAATGCTTCATCTGTCTTAACTGTTATCTTTTCTATGGGTAGATTATTTTCCACAATGTTTTGCATTTCTGCTATTAGGCGACTGCAATCCTCTTCGGTAAAAGTCTGCGAATTAAAAACTTCGCAAAAAACACCGTCTGCAATAGAATGTTCTACTACTAAAGATGGTTCCGTTCCCATCAATGTATGCAATGCCTTGCACATAATAAAAATTGTGCTGTCCTGATAAATTCGATAACCTTCAGGATGAAGATAAGTGATACAATCTATTAGTGTTTCCCTATCGGGGATGTAATCTTCATTGACATATTCCCGATGGTTTATTTTGTAGGACAATATTTGTGATCTGTCTATATGAGTTCTTTTTAGTATCTCTGTAAGTGGAAGGGGTTTATCCACCTCGATAAGTGAATGTTTGATTCCGTTTAAGCGAATGTCTAATATCATCTTTTTTCCCTGTTATTCCCATTGCTAATGGGGAATTATAATAGTCATTTTTATCATACCAAGTATTTAAAAACAAAAAATTAGTCAAGTGATATAGAGGAGAGAGAGCAAATGACAAGTATAACGAAAAAACAGTATCTGCGTAGAGAAACAGGACGCCTGATAGGAATTATCTTTGCCTCCGTTTTCTTTGCTATGGGTTATTCCTGGTTTTTATTACCATATAATATGGCTCCCGGAGGAGTGGGGGGGTTATCTCAAATTTTGTATTACTTTTTTGGCATACCCAATGGGGTATCTATGATTCTAATAAACATACCACTGTTTATAGTAAGCTTTATCTTTATAGGTAAGTCCTTTGGCAGTAAAAGTTTATATGGAATGTTTGTGAGCGCTATTATGACCGACTTCCTAAGCTTTTCATCTCTTCATAAAATAGGTATAATTAAAGATTTAACACCCTACACACATATTTTAAATGGGCGTAAAATTTATGCTATGCTTCCTCCAGAAGATATGCTTTTAAGCGCAATTGCAGGTAGTGTGCTACTTGGGATTGGATTGGGACTTATTTTTCGGTTTAGAGGTTCTACAGGAGGAACCGATATTCCTGTAGCACTTATTAAACAAAAGGCAAATCTTTCAATTGGGACAGGTTATTACATTGTAGAAACTGGAATTATTCTTCTGGTAGCCATTGTGCTTAAATCACCTAAACTGCTTATCTGGGGCTATTTAAATCTGTTTATTACTACAAAAATAACCGATTTAGTTAGTGAGGGACTTCCTTATATTAAGGGAGCTTATATTATCTCCGAAGCAGTAGATGAAATTAGTAAAGATGTATTTGAAAAACTCGAGCGGGGGGCAACATTTATAAATGGAGTTAGTGGTTATCATCAAAGAGATATAAAGATACTTTTTGTAGTGCTAAACAGACGCCAGGTTCCACAATTAACTGATATCGTTAAAGATAATGATCCTGATGCCTTTATGATTATTATGGATGTATATGATGTTTTGGGATATGGATTTAAGTCTCGCAGCATAAATTTAAGCGAATAATCCTGATCATCACCCATCCTCCACTTATGATTGTTTAATGAGAATAGGATGGGTGGCTATTAATTTAGGTCTATACATAATTTCCTTGTAGACCACTCAGATATAACTCGTCATCTACCTAACCTTCACTCCTCCCCAACGACGGTTTGAGGACGGGAGGAGGAGGAGAGGAAGATGAGAGGAGGATGGGTTGTTTGTTTGAATCATCTTGAAAATAGTGGACTGAATTTAAGGAGAAGGATATGCGCAAAAAGTCTACTTAACAGGATGCATATTCAGGATAGCGATGCCTTTGAACCTAAAGTTGCTTATATATCTGTAATCCGTGTAATCTTCGTGAACTTATTCTAAAATCCTTGTTCTTAAAATGCAAATCTGCATAATCGGCGTAATCTGCGTGAACTTATTCTAAAATCCTTGTTCTTAAAATGCAAATCTGTGTAATCCGTGTAATCAGTGAGAGGATATTTTTTTCGGTGGCCTCGGTGGCTTATAAATAAATCCTCTTAATCCTAAAATCCTTAAATCCTTGTTTCTAAAATCTAACCCTTAAATCCTTGTTTCTAAAGCTCAAATCTGTCGTCCCGCTGGGACTTTTATTAGGCATTCTTTTTATCGCCGGGTAAAAAACCCGTCGTTAGTATGTATCGTTCCTAGCGGAACTTTAAAGAAGAAATCCTCCAAATCCTAAAATCCTTAAATCCTTGTTTCTAAAATCT
>Ga0172378_10000066_pt1 | contig 71379 bp, 65 predicted proteins | sample GrowelOW332metaG_FD_119755 | JGI IMG/M metagenome (GOLD analysis project Ga0172378, IMG submission 119755) | Groundwater microbial communities from an aquifer near a municipal landfill in Southern Ontario, Canada - Pumphouse #3_1 metaG | ecosystem: Environmental > Aquatic > Deep subsurface >... | reverse complement strand
AGATAGGCCCAATGGATATAAACTTAACAATGGTCTCTTAATATAGGAAACGATGAAAACACGCATTATAACAATCAGTCGCGAATATGGCAGTGGAGGTATAGAAATTGCAAAAAAGGTGGCAGCTAAACTTCAACTCCAGTTTTACGATAAGGCTTTGGTGGCAGAAATTGCTAAACAGACAGGTTTTGATCGTAATTTTATTGAGGAAAACGGGGAGTATTCTCCGGCTAGAAGCAAATATTTTTTCAACCTATCACAAACAGAAATGGCCTCTACGGGCACGCTCTCTATCTACGACCAAATCTACATCTTCCAACATAATATAATTACTGAATTAGCTGAAAAAGGAGATTGTGTGATTGTGGGACGATGTGCCGACTATATCCTTAAAGACCGCAAAGACTGCTTACATATCTTTATCCACTCTGCTATTGCACAACGCGCTAAACGTATCACCGAAGAGTACAAGATAGTGTGTGACCATCCAGAGGAGTGGCTAAAAGAGAAAGATGAAAAAAGACAACTTTACTACAAGAACTACACCGATAGAATTTGGGGCGTTTGCAACAACTATCACCTCACATTGGCTAGCGATAAGTTAGGCATTGAGAATTGTGTGGATACCATTGTTAATCTCTACCGCTCTATTGGATAGACCTAAAAGAGCAGGGAAGAAAAAAAGAACTTATTGGTAAAAACCACTATCGTTTTTAGCCTTCAGATAGGCATAGATAGCTTCTTGTGCACGCACTGGTTTGTTTCTATTCGCCGTTTTATATTTGTTGTTTAGATGCTCATCTACCCAACAGGCTTTTTGATTATCTTGTAGTTGGATTTGCAACAGCTGCACAATTTCTTGCTGCACATCGGTATCTAAGATTGGAGTAACAACCTCAATACGTCGATACAGATTGCGTTTCATCCAATCGGCCGACCCAATATAGATTTTAGGTGCACCATCGTTCCCAAAATAATAGACACGAGCATGTTCTAGAAAATGATCGACAATACGGGTGATGCGTATATTTTTACTATAAGACTGGTTGGGACGTAAACAGCAGATACCACGCACAATCAAATCGATCTCTACACCTGCCTGACTTGCTCGATAGAGCTCATCTATCATGGAGGGGTCTTGCAGAGAGTTTAGCTTTAAAAGGATACGCCCTTTCTTACCGCTCTGTGCTAACATCATCTCGTGATGAATCAAGAGATGCAAATTATCTAAGAGGTTAAACTGTGCTACTAAAAGGGTGGAAAAGGTGGGGTTCTTATTCTTCCGCTCTAGATGTAAAAAGAGCTCTTGCAAATCGTTTACAATCCCTTTATTAGAGGTTAACAAGCCTACATCAGAATAGAGCTTGGCGGTTTCTTCATTAAAATTGCCGGTTCCAACATAGGCATAACTCTTCATCTGTTTACCTAATGTGTCGCGACGAACAATAAGTGCCACCTTTGCATGTACCTTCAAACCGGGTATGCTATACTGAATGTTGATGCCCGAACCACGCATCAGCTCGGAGGTGATCAGATTGTTCTCCTCATCAAAACGGGCCTTGAGCTCTACAAACACGGTTACTTTTTTGCCCTGCTGAGCAGCTGCTATCAGGGTGTTAATAACAACTGAATTTTCGGCTACACGATATTGTGTCATCTTTATCTCCGAAGTAAAGGGGTCGTGAATGGCTTCGTATAAGAGATGAATAAGATGCTCAAAGGAGTGATAAGGAAAATGCAGCGATAGGTCTTTATGCGCAATATAATTGGTGATAGATTGTCGGTCGTTTAATCCTTTTAACCGCATTGGCAAACGGGGTTCCTGTTTGGGTAAACGATTGGCTACATTGGGGAGTTTACTGAAATCTTTTAGCGAAAGATGCTCCATTCGTGGTGTCATTACACCTGCTGGCAAACGAAAGGTGTCACACAGATACTGTAGAAAATCGGTAGGGATACGTTTATCGAACACAAACTGTGATACGTCGCCTAATTTACGCTTCTTTACCTTTTTACGAATCTCATCTACAATAGAGGAGTTGGAATTTAGATCTTCATAAAAGATGTCGGCATCACGCGTGAGCTTTACGGTATAGCAGGAGTCGTAGGTATAGGAGGGAAATAGTTCGTTAAGATTGGCTTTGATAAGGTCTTCTAGAAACATGAGATAGTTCATCCCCTCGTGTGCGGGCAATTCTATGAAACGGGGTACTTTATCATAGGGCAGTTTAATGACATAATAATCGTACACACGCTCTCCGCTCTCCGCTGTTTGATAAAGTCGCACGGCTAAATAGATGCGGTTGTTACGCAAAAAACTCATTACCCTTGTATGGTCTATTAAAACGGGTTGCAAAAAGGGAAAGACTTCTTCCCAAAAGAACTTATGAACAAAAGCGGCATGAAAAGGTAATACTTGATGCGTAGGATAGAGAAAAAGACCCTGTTTTTTCATTAATGGGTAAATTTTCTCTTGCAAAATGCGCGATTGTTCTAACAGTTGTTGGTGAACAACCTGGTTAATCTCTTTCACCAAATCGGCTGCTGCTTGTACCCGCTCCGCTGTATGTTTTTGATGGGTTACAATAGCCATATGGTCGGCCACGCGCACCTCATAAAACTCCTCCAAATTAGAAGAATATATAGCTATAAATCGAATACGGTCTAACAGGGGCAACCGATCATCATCTGCCTCCATCAGCACTCTAAAGTTAAAAGAGAGCCAACTTATATCGCGGTTAAAATAATCGTATGGTGTTTCCATGATAAATTATCAGATTTACTATATTCTAAAGCGTAAATATAGTATTTTTGCAACAAAAGGATAGCATCAATAGCAATAAAATGAAAAAAATAGGACTACTTTCTGACACACATTCTTACTGGGACGAGCGATATGCACTGCATTTCAAAGATTGTGATGAGATATGGCATGCGGGAGATATTGGCTGCCTAGATATAGTTAAAAAACTAACAGCAATAGCACCACTCCGTGCGGTATATGGCAATATTGATGGACAGGAGATCCGACAAGTCTATCCGCAGATAAACCGTTTTACACTAGAGGGTGCAGAGGTACTGATTAAACATATTGGAGGGTATCCTGGCAAATACGACCCCTCTATTGCGGGCTCACTATTGGCACGCCCACCAAAACTATTTATCAGTGGACACTCCCACATCTTAAAGGTTAAATTTGACCGGACACTTAACATGCTACACATCAACCCTGGAGCAGCGGGCATCAGTGGCTTTCACCGTGTTCGTACCTTGGTACGTTTTACCATAGACAATGGCAATTTTGGCGATCTAGAGGTGATTGAATTATCCGAAGAGGAAAAGAAGAAATAGGTAAAGATAAAAAAAAGAGAGGACGCTAGATGTACTAGTGTCCTCTCTTTTTTTTATTGCTATAGCTCAGTACCTATTCTTTAGGTACTAAGTAGCTTATAAAATCGTTCATCTGCAATTGTGTAACAAAAGTAGAGACACGATATTCATAGTTCTCTTGGTGCTCAAAATGGTCGGCTAATAGGTCAACGATATCTTGTACACTTCTTTTCCCATCTATCAGGTCCCATACCGCTGTGCCATGTATATCTAAATCGATATGCAGCTCTTTGGATTTATGTTTTGGTACAAACCAACGTTGCATAAAAGCATTCTTAAAGCGGGGAAAAGCGATCACCGATAGCTCTCCCTTTTTCTCTGTATGAATATGTTCGTTGATGCAGGGTACTACATCGAACAAGTTAATTTGTTTTTTCTTTTTCTTCATGCAGAACACTATTTAGTGCTGTTTGCTTTTTTCAAAGGTACCATTACAAAGAAATAACCCAATACCACAATAATGGCTAAGCCTAATAAATAGCTAGGTTGTGTTATACCAAGTAGATCGGAGAAGAATACATTAAACATGGCAAAGATAGCAACTACAAGTCCCATAAGCGCTTCACCAGCAATCAGACCAGAAGCTAATAGAACACCTGTGTTATCCGATACTGCCATTTGATTCTCATTATATTTTCTACGAGCGGTATACATATCTAAGATACCTTTAATCAGTCCACCAACAAAGATAGCAAACACAGTACTGAAAGGAAGATACATACCTACAAAGATAAGCATAGGGCTCTTTAGTCCCATAAGGATAAAGGATACACCTAAAATCATACCAGCGATAATTAAGGACCAAGCCATCTTACCTCCTACAATACCATTCGATAGAGCAGCCATTAGACCAGCTTGTGGAGCAGATAGGTTTTGACTGCCAAATCCACCTACATAGCCCTGTACTTCTCCCATGTTAATATCTCCTTGATTCAACACGATTAACACACCAAACATAACAAAACCGGCTACAACTACACCTATGATATCACCTACCTGCATCTTCCAAGGTGTACCACCTAAGATATGACCAGCTTTTAAGTCTTGGAACATCTCTCCACCTACGGCAGCGGCTACACAAACAATAGCAGATACACCTAACACAGCAGATACACCACCGTTCTCAGCATTCACTCCGCAAGCAACTAAGATTAAAGCCGTAACAACAAGGGCTGTTAGGGTTAAACCACTAATAGGGTTGTTGCTCGATCCGATGATACCAACCAGGTATCCAGATACAGCAGCAAAGAAGAAGGCTAAAACAATCATCAAGGTGGAAGCAACAATGGCTACCAGAATAGAAGTATTAAAGATCACATAGGTAATAATGAAGGTCAATACTGCGGATAGACAAATACCTAACAAAATCCAAGAGGATTTTAAGTCTTTATCCGTACGCTCTACACTAACACTCGTGCCTTGTGTAGCACGTTTTAAATCTTTTACCGAACGTTTTAGTCCTGTGCCTAAACTACCACGCATTCTATAGAGTGTATAACAAGCTGCTACTAGCATTCCACCAATAGCAATAATACGTACAATCTCTTTCCAAACCACATTGGCTGCATTTATCCAAGCTTCTGTTCCATTAAGGTCTAAGCCGCTGTTAACATCTAACGACGAAACAAAAGGAGTACCCAACATGGCTAACAACATAGGTACCATCAGTCCCCACGCCATAACCGATCCACTAAAGTTTAAGGCCGATAATCTAGGGCCAATGATATAACCCACACCAAGATAGGCAGGACTAATAGTTGGACCTGCTGCTAAGAAACCACCTTCAATGGTTTTACCACCAGCAAATTTAGCTATACCCGATTTAAAGAAGGCAGTAAATTCTGTAGCAAAAAGATGAAGGTCGCCAGAAATCTTAATCACAGCACCTGCTATCATTGCAGAGAACAGATAGACAGAACCACCAGCACCAGACTGACCGGTTTTATGTATCTCGGCTGCTGCTACACTCTCTGGAAAAGGAAGTTCCTTATCTTCTACCATCACTCGGCGAAGCAGTGCTACAAACAGAACACCCAAGATACCACCCGTTATTAAGATAAGAGAAGCAATCAGATATTTATCTAACGATGCAAAAGCATCCCCATCCCATTCGCCAGCAATATAAAAAGCAGGCAACGTAAAAATAGCCCCCGCAGCAATCGATTCTCCAATAGAACCTACCGTACGTGTAATATTTTCCTCGAGGATACTACCTTTAAAGACTCTTAACACGGCCATACCAATTACAGCAGCTGGATAAGTTGCGGCAATTGTCATACCTGCTTTTAGTCCTAAATAAGCATTAGCAGCTCCTAAGACTACTGCTAATATCAAACCGATGAGCACCGCCCTCAGTGTGAATTCTCGCATTTTAGTATCCCCAGAAACAAAGGGGACAAATTTTTTCTCGTTTGCCATTTTCTATTTTTTAAATTATTTGAATTGTTTTAAGAGTCACAAATATACAACTTCTGCAAATTTATCCCACTAAAACTTCTATTTTTATTAACAAACACCCCCTACTATTCCAAAAAATAGTAGGGGGTGCTCTTTATGTTAAGGAAGTAAACCACAGCAAGCAACAGCGACTTGCCGTTGGGCCTACGTCTGTTTAAGACGCTTCATAAAGTGAATGGTATACTTCTATTCCGTCTGTGGGACTGACATCTGTTTAAGACGCCTTTACAGGGTTTTACAACAGTTCTTTAGATCGTTCTAAGGCTGCATTAATATCCGAACAGATATTTTCTTTGCCTATCAAATCGTTAAAACCTGCTTTCTCTAATACATTATGTACTTTATCGTTTACACCAGATAGAACGATGGTAACATGGTCTTTCTGTGACAAGCGACAAAGATTGGTTAGGTTGTGAATACCTGTTGAGTCTATAAATGGAATTTTTCGCATACGGATGATACGTACCGTTGGCCGATTGTTAAGTTGCATCATAAGTTCCTCAAATTTAGTGGCTACACCAAAGAAATAGGGACCATCAATCTCATATACTTCAATACCGTTTGGAATAGGTATTTTATCTTCGGTGATGTTCATATCGGTTTCATTGTTAGGATTCAGCTCATCGGTAATAACAGAGATGGCTGTTGTTTCCATAACACGGCGTAGAAACAAAACACAGGCAATTACAAGTCCTACTTCAATAGCAATGGTCAAGTCGAATATAATGGTTAAGAAAAAAGTAACCAACAACACCGAGATATCCGATTTTGGGCTTTTCAATAAAGATTTAAAGGTACGCCATTCACTCATATTATAGGATACAACGACCAATACACCGGCTAAACAAGCCATGGGGATATATTGTGCCAATGGCATCAAGAAGAGTAGGATAAGCAAGAGAACCACCGCATGAATAACTCCTGCAATAGGGGTCTTACCACCATTATTGATATTGGTCATGGTACGGGCAATAGCACCTGTGGCGGGTATACCTCCAAAAAGAGGAGCTATAAGATTGGCAAAACCTTGAGCCACCAGCTCCATGTTTGAATCATGTTTATCCCCTATCATACCATCTGCCACGGTTACCGAGAGTAACGACTCTATTGCACCCAATACAGCAATCGTTATGGCAACAGGAAAGAGCTGACGAATGGTCTCCCAATCGACCGATGGGATAGAGGGAACTGGAAATTCGGGCTTAATGGTGAAGCGGTCGCCAATGGTGGTTATACCATCTAGTCCGCCATAGGTCTTCAGCAGATAAACAGCTACTGTGATAAAGATGATGGAGATTAAGGAGCCAGGGATACGTTTAGAGAAACGAGGGGTAATGGCTATAATCAAAACACTAAACAGACTGATAACGGTGTTCCAACAATGCATACTGTCAAAATGGTGAAAATAGAGCACCCATTTCCCTATAAAATCGCCTGGCACTTTAGCACCATCAAACGACAAACCAAATAGGTCAGGAATCTGTGTGGTAAAAATAGTAACAGCTATACCACTAGTAAAACCAACAATAATGGGATAGGGAATGAACTTGATTACTGCACCAAATTTTAATAAGCCAAAGACCACTAATATAAGTCCCGCCATCAGGGTGGCAATAATCAATCCCTGCTCACCATATTGCTGTATAATGCCATACACAATCACGATAAAAGCACCGGTGGGACCACCTATTTGTACTTTACTGCCTCCAAATAGGGAGATACAAAGTCCAGCAATAACAGCTGTTACAATTCCTTTTTCTGGCGATACACCCGAGGCTATGGCAAAAGCAATGGCTAAAGGTAGAGCTACAATACCAACGATAACACCGGCCATAACATCGGCTGAAAAATCGGGCAATGAATAGTTTTTAAGGGTGTAAAATAACTTGGGTCTTAGACTTAACATATTTAAATATTTTATTAATTTTTCCTAAAAACGGAAATTTGCTGCAAAGGTACGAAAAAACCTAACGCATGATTCATTTTGAATTAAATAAAATGATACATTTGTAGGTATACGTAATATTAATATAGAAAAAAGCATATGTCTAATTCAATTGGTCAACTATTTACATTAACTAGCTTTGGTGAATCACACGGGAAAGGTATTGGAGGTGTTATTGATGGATTCCCAGCGGGTATAAAGATTGATCTGGATTTCATTCAACAAGATCTTGATCGACGCAAGCCGGGACAATCCAAAATAACAACGGATAGAAAAGAGGGCGATAAGGTGGAATTCTTATCGGGTATATATGATGAGCACTCCACTGGATGCCCTATTGGTTTTATTGTATGGAATACAAATCAGCATTCTGGTGATTACGACGCATTAAAAGATGTGTACCGACCCTCGCATGCCGATTATACCTATACACAGAAATATGGTATCAGAGATCACAGAGGCGGAGGACGCTCTTCGGCACGAGAAACAATTGCTCGATGTGTTGCGGGAGCTTTAGCTAAGCTGGCTTTGCAACAACTAAACATTAAAATCTATGCCTATACCTCACAAGCGGGTGGCATTAAACTATCCGATAATTATCTGGCCTACGACCCTGCACAAATAGAGCAAAATGCTGTTCGCTGTCCAGACCCAGAGAAAGCAAAGGAGATGATAAAGCTCATAGAGAGCATCAAGGAAAAGGGAGATACCATTGGAGGTACGATTACCTGTGTGGTAAAAGGTTGCCCCGTGGGATTGGGGGAACCGGTATTTAATAAACTACATGCTGCATTGGGTGCGGCTATGCTGGGCATTAATGCGGTCAAAGGATTTGAATATGGTGCTGGGTTTGCCGGCGTACAGATGAAGGGATCGGAGCAAAACGATGTGTTCTGTAGTAAAGAGGGTAAAATAACAACTAGCACAAATAACTCAGGTGGTATACAGGGTGGCATTAGCAACGGACAAGATATCTACTTTAAGGTTGGATTTAAGCCTATTGCTACATTACTAACGCAACAGAACACAGTGGATAAACAGGGAGAAGAAACGATTATTTGTGCCAAAGGAAGACACGACCCATGTGTTTTACCACGCGCCGTGCCTATTGTTGAAGCCATGTGTGCCATCACACTACTCGACCAATATTTACTAAACAAGACGCATACACTTTAACTACTATTTAGCCGCATTTATGTGTTTACTTCAAAAATAAACGTTTTTTACAAATTAAAAACATTTATTTTTCAATATTCCCTTTAAAAGCAGTGAATAAAACGTATATTTGTAGCGTAAACAAGTGAAAGCTCTCGAGCTTTTATTAAAAAATAGTTTAGTTTAGTCTAGTTTAGTTTTTGTGTTTGATTAGCGGGCCACAAGTGTGTGTGTCCGCTAATTTACGTGTTTAGAGGCAGGGTAAAAAGAACAAAAGTACGACAATATAGCAGTAGATTCCAAAAACTTTTGTAAGTTTGTACGCTAATGCTGTTAATAAATTAACAAGATGAATATTTTAGAACTAAGCGAACAAGAAATCGTAAGACGCAACAGTCTTAACGAACTACGATCAATGGGTATCAATCCTTATCCTGCGGCAGAATATAAAACAAATGCATATTCCACGGATATAAAAGCCTCCTTCGACGAAACAAGCGAAACACCACAAAGGGTGAAAATTGCTGGCCGAATGATGAGCCGACGTATTATGGGAAAAGCTTCTTTTGCAGAAATACAAGATGCTAAGGGGCGCATACAAGTATACATAACACGCGACGATCTTTGTCCTGATGAGAATAAAGACCTATATACAACCGTATTTAAACGTCTCTTAGATCTAGGAGATTATATCGGCATTGAGGGCTTTGTTTTTAAAACAAAGGTGGGAGAGATTAGTATTCATGTAGAAAAACTAACGGTCTTATCTAAATCAATCCGACCACTACCTATCATTAAGTTTAAAGATAATGTGGCCTACGATAAGTTTGAAGACCCTGAGTTACGCTACCGTCAACGTTATGTGGACTTAGCGGTGAACGAAGGAATAAAAGATATCTTTATTAAACGTACCAAGGTTTACAACTCGATGCGCGAGAGCTTTAACAGCAAAGGATACTTGGAGGTAGAAACACCTATCCTACAATCTATTCCTGGTGGAGCTTCTGCACGTCCATTTATGACCCATCATAATGCTTTAGATATTCCACTTTATTTACGTATTGCAGATGAGTTATACCTGAAACGTCTTATTGTTGGTGGATTTGAAGGGGTATATGAGTTCTCCAAAAACTTCAGAAATGAGGGTATGGACCGTACACATAATCCTGAGTTTACCTGTATGGAGGTATATGTGGCCTACAAAGACTATAACTGGATGATGGACTTTACTGAAAAGATGTTGGAGAAAATTTGCTTAGATGTAAATAATGCAACAGAGGTAAAAGTTGGCGACCAGGTTATCAGCTTCAAAGCACCATTTAAACGTATCACCATGCTCGACTCTATTAAAGAGTTTACGGGTTACGACTTAACTGGCAAAACGGAAAAAGAGATTTACGACATCTGCGTTAAACTAGAGATGGATGTTGACGAAACCATGGGTAAAGGTAAATTAATTGATGAGGTTTTTGGTGAATTCTGCGAAGGCAACTATATACAACCTACATTTGTTACCGATTATCCTATTGAAATGTCACCTCTAACTAAACGCCATCGTGATAATCCAGAACTAACGGAACGTTTTGAATTAATGGTTAATGGTAAAGAGTTGTGTAATGCATACTCCGAGCTAAACGACCCAATTGATCAAGTGGAACGTTTCGAGGAACAACTCAGACTAAGCGAAAAGGGAGATGACGAAGCAATGTTTATTGACCAAGATTTTATCCGTGCACTAGAATACGGAATGCCTCCTACCTCGGGTATGGGTATTGGTATGGACCGTTTAGTGATGTTAATGACAGGACAAACGACAATACAAGAGGTGCTTTTCTTTCCACAAATGCGACCTGAAAAGAAGGCTGTTAGAGATGATGCTTCTAAATATATGGAACTTGGCGTTCCTGAAGAATGGGTTGCTCTTATTCAAAAAGCGGGCTACAATGTGGTCAGCAGCATGAAAGAGGGAAATCCACAGAAAGTGCACCAAGAGATTTGTGGCATCAACAAAAAATACAAACTTAATTATAAGAACCCATCTGTGGATGAGGTTACAACATGGATTAGTAAAATTCAGTAATGGTATCTTTCATTAAAACTAATTTTAGAAAAAAGAGTATATGAAATTACCTGGTAAAATAGCCATCATTGGCGGAGGTAGTTGGGCTACAGCAATAGCAAAAATGGTAATGGGCAAAGACCAAGAGATTAATTGGTATATGCGCAGAGAAGATAGAATTGAAGAGTTTAAACGCTGGGGACACAACCCAGCGTATCTTACTAGTGTGCGATTTAACACCAAAAAGATTAATTTCTACTCCTCTATTAACGACGTTGTAAAAAACTCGGATACGCTCATTTTTGCAACACCATCTCCTTACCTGAAATCGCATCTTAAAAAGTTGCGAACGAAGATTAAGGATAAATTTATTGTAACGGCAATAAAAGGTATTGTTCCCGATGAGAACCTTATCGTTTCAGACTATTTTACCTCCTACTACAGCGTGCCAGCAGAAAATATGGCGGTTATGGCGGGTCCATGTCATGCGGAAGAGGTTGCACTGGAACGACTTTCGTACCTAACAATCGCTTGTCCAGATACGGATAAAGCCCAACTTTTTGCTAGACGATTAACCTGTCACTATATAAAAACCTCTATCTGTAAGGATGTTGCAGGTATAGAATATGCATCTGTTCTTAAAAATGTATATGCTATAGCAGCAGGTATTTGTAGCGGACTAAAATATGGAGATAATTTTCAAGCGGTGCTGATGTCAAACGCCATTCAAGAGATGCAACGTTTTCTCGACTCTGTCCATCCTATAGACAGACAGGTTAACGATTCGGTCTATCTGGGCGATTTACTTGTTACCTCCTATTCCAATTTCAGCCGTAATAGGGCTTTTGGAACACTGGTAGGTAAGGATACTCCGTGAAAAGTGCACAAATAGAGATGGAAATGATTGCAGAGGGCTATTATGGCACTAAGTGTATCAAAGAACTAAACAGTCATTACCATGTAAACATGCCTATTGTAGATGCCGTTTACAATATTCTCTACGAACGCATCTCTCCACGTATTGAGGTAAAGCTACTAACAGATTCATTTAGATAAAGACAAACTAACTATAGACTTAAGAATATGGGAACTATCAAGCTAGACATTGAAAAAACGTTCAATTTCATTTCAAAAGGAGCAGTAGATGCTTATAAAGATAAAGTAGCTTCATGTATGGAGCTTTTAGAAAAGGGAACTGGTAAAGGAAGTGATTTTTTGGGATGGTTACACCTCCCCTCTTCTATTGATGAGGAACAAATCAACAGCATTAAAGCTACGGCTAAACGATTGCAAGAGAATTGCGACTATGTGGTTGTAGCGGGCATCGGAGGAAGCTATTTAGGAGCTAGAGCGGTTATCGAATCTATGGTCAATTGCTTTCAACACCTAATGCCATCCAATGGAATTCCTACCATCCTCTTTGCTGGTCATAACATTGGAGAAGACTACTTGTATGAACTAACTTCTTTCTTGAAAGATAAGAAATTTGGTATCATAAACATCTCTAAATCGGGTACAACAACAGAAACAGCTTTGGCTTTTCGTCTGCTCAAAAAACAATGCGAGGATCAACGAGGAAAAGAGGAAGCTAAACAAGTTATCGTAGCGGTTACAGATGCTAGAAAAGGTGCTGCACGTATCACTGCAGATAAAGAGGGATACGAATCGTACACTATTCCGGATAATGTAGGTGGTCGTTTTTCTGTTCTTACACCCGTAGGATTACTTCCTATTGCTGTAGCAGGTATCGATGTTGCAGCATTTGTTAAGGGCGCTAAAGATGCAGAAATAACTTGCGGACAAGGGGTTCCTTTTTGGAATAACCCAGCAGCTGTTTATGCAGCCACAAGAAATGAACTCTATAAACAGGGAAAGAAAATTGAGATATTAGTTAATTTCCAACCTAAACTACATTATGTAATGGAGTGGTGGAAACAACTATATGGGGAATCAGAGGGTAAAGAGAATAAGGGTATTTTCCCTGCTGCTGTTGACTTTTCAACCGATTTACACTCTATGGGACAATGGATTCAAGAAGGAGAACGCTCTATCTTTGAAACGGTTATCTCTGTGGAACAGACCAACCATACCTTAAAAGTGCCATCGGATAGCGCAAACCTAGACGGATTAAATTTCTTAGCAGGTAAACGTATTGACGAGGTTAACAAGATGGCGGAACTGGGCACACAATTGGCACATGTGGACGGAAATGTACCCAATATACATGTGGTTATTGAAAAACTGGACGAATATACCATTGGACAATTGCTTTATTTCTTTGAAAAAGCATGTGGTATTAGCGGTTATCTACTGGACGTTAACCCATTCAATCAACCAGGCGTAGAAGCATACAAGAAAAACATGTTTGCTCTTCTCAATAAACCTGGATATGAAGAGGAATCTAAAGAAATACAACAAAAATTATAAGTAATATCAATCCTAACATAAAGATAGAGTAAGAGGTTGTTTCTTTTTACTCTATTTTTTTGAATTATACAAAAGAACATGGACACTACACCGATACAAAAATACTTGGCAGCAAACAATTTCGAAGATTTTCAGCTAAAAGCTGTACTTTTTGATATGGATGGTGTTTTATTTGATTCCATGCCACACCATGCTGAATCTTGGCATAACGTGATGGAACAACACGGTATGAACCTAAGCAAAGAGGAGGCCTATCTACACGAAGGAAGAACAGGGGCATCCACCATTAATCTGGTTGCAGAAGAGCAGTTGGGACATACACTGCGACAAGATGAGATTCAACTTATCTACAAAGAAAAGACGCTGGAATTTAATCATTTACCGGAACCTAAACGAATGTCGGGTGCGTGGGATGTGATCAAACAGATAAAAGAGGATAAACTAAAGGTTATGGTTGTAACGGGATCGGGACAAACATCGCTACTAGACCGCTTGAATAATAGCTTTCCAGATACCTTTACAAAAGAAAACAGCGTTACAGCTTTTGACGTAAAAAAAGGAAAACCGAATCCAGAACCCTATTTAATTGCTCTAGAGAAGGGAGGATTGCTCGCTAACGAGGCGGTTGTTATTGAAAATGCACCACTGGGTATTGAAGCTGCACATGCAGCTGGTTTATTTACGATTGCAGTAAACACAGGACCACTATCCAACGCTATTCTTATGGATGCAGGAGCAGACCTTTTATTTGATTCAATGAAGGAACTAAGCAACCACTGGAAAGAGGTGGTAGAAGCGCTAGCCGTACAGAAAGCAACAGACACTACCATAAAAGAGGAGGAAAAATAAAATTATTTTCCAAAGCTTTAAATTCTTTAATTTAGACTAATTACTCATAAATTCAGAAGCAATTTGAGGGGTAATTCTGTAAATTTTCAAAAATAACGTACTTTTATAGTGAGTTATTTTACGTTTTTTGTTATTGCATATTAACAAAATAAAAATTCACATACGGATTATTGCTCTATCTGAAGTAAACATGGTTAATAAAAAGTCTAAAAAATGAAAACTCTATTTTCTTTCTTTATTATTGCCCTATTGTGGCAGACAAGCAGTGCGCAAGGAACTATTATCCTGAATAATACGGCTACACCCGTAGATACCTTGCAATATTATCAAGTGGGCCCCCAAAGTTATTATGCCGAACTGTATTTCCCCTCCTACCCTATGTATGCATACATGCTCACCATCCATCTTGATGATACAAACAATGCTATAGAAACGTTTCAAGCGAAGGATAAAATAGGCCAAACAGAGGCTTTGACCAGCGCTTACAGCCGATTGGAAAGTAACAGCAAACACCCAATTGCTGGAATCAATGCCAATTTCTGGACGGTAGCAGGACAGGGGCAACCGAATGAATTGATTGGCACAACTTATAGTGGCAATGCTAGTAATGGCGAACTGATTACGGAACCAAGCAACTGGAATAGAGGCCATGGAAGTATCGGCTTTGTTACGCTAGATGATACGAAAAAGGTAAGTATAGGCGATTTCAACTTTGAAGGTAGTGTTGTTATCCCCAACAAGGGGGCATACACAATAGCAAATGTAAATAGATTTAGGGGAGAAAATGAATTGGTGTTCTACAACCATTTTGTGGGATCGACCACTCGTAGCAACCCCAATGGTATAGAGGTTGCGGTTATCCCAGAGAATAACAACTGGACCATTAATAAGGAGATGAAGGGCACCGTTACCCGTATCTTGGAGAACGATGGACAAAATGAGCTTTTGGATGGGGAGGTTATACTCTCAGGTGCTGGAGATGCAAAAACCTTTTTATCGCAATTGGCAATAGGAGACCAGGTAAACATGCAACTTGGAGCGGTTAATATTAGCAACAACGACCGACCAAACATCAAACAAATGGTGACTGGTAATGCACTGGTTATGCAGCATGGAGAACTAACAGAAAGAAACACGAACGAGAGCTACAACGCTATGTTATATCCACGAACGGGTATTGGTTGCTCTACGGACGGCAAACAATTATATCTTATCGTCATTGACAAAAAGAATGGTACTGCAGGAGCAACTACGACTACAATGTGTCATCTACTGAAAGCTGCAGGTGCTACTGAAGCCTCAACAATGGATGGAGGTGGTTCCGCACAAATGATGCTGAAGGGTGAAATCAAGAATTATCCAGCAGATGGAAAAGAACGACCTGTTGCTAATGGCTGGATGCTCTTTTCTACTGCTCCAGAAGAGAGCACTGTTGCAACCATTGATTTTGCTGACTATCATATAGAGCTGCCCCAAAACAGTACTTTTTCGCCTCGTTTCTTGGGCTATAATGCCTATGGTGATTGGGTAGATAAAGATGTAAAGGGGGTTACACTAACTTGTGATGCAAGCTTGGGAACAATTATTGGAGATACTTTGTTGGTGGCAAACGATACAGGAGAGGGTAATCTGGTGGCACATTATCAAGGAAAAACGAAGAGCAAGCATATCCAAATTGTGGAGGCACCAATGGCACTCCGACTGCACCACGTTATTATTGATAATAATAATAGCTACCCAATAGATATCTATGCATCTGCAAATGGAAAAGATTATACCATTGCTAGTAACTTTATCCACTGCGACGTGACAGACCAAAATATTTGTATGGTGGAGAATGGGGTTATTAAGGCTATTAAAAATGGTACAACAACGGTAAAAGTAGCTTATCAAGATTTTGAAGACACCCTTACAGTAGATGTGCAAATGCCAGCAGAGAGATGGCTACCACTTACATCGTGGAAAGATGGATGGAAAATATCTTCTAACATAAAGAATAGTGAGGCTACCATCCTTTCTACTTCCGACCAAAGTGCAGTACTCAACTTTACCTACCAGTCGGCAAGAGCACCCTACATACTCCTTGAAAACGAGATGCCATGCTATGGCATACCGCAAAAAATACAATGGAAGATAAACACCAATGCCACTACGCTAACAAAAATGGTGGTAACCATTCGAACAAATATGGAGGAGGACAACAGATCGTTTACGTATAACAACCTCCCTCCGAACCAAAACAATGCATATGAAATAAGCATAGGAGATGTAGTAGAAAACAGTAAAGACCTAGCACTGTATCCCATCTATCTCCATTCGATTAAGCTATTTATCCAATCAACAGGAATGAATGTTGGAGAACAGTATCAAATCGACCTTACGGATTGTCTACTAGAATATGATGCTGCTTCATTAAGTGCTATTGAAGAAAAGGAGAGAAGCACACCCAACCAATGGAGTATTGTTAACAATCCAACACAAAACAATGAATTGCTGCTTAAACCACTTAACCAAATACAGGGTATAACCACTTTTTCTATCTATAACGTACAGGGGAAATGTGTTTATCAACAAACGGAGAGAGCTAAGGAGCTATATATACTCCACCTGCCTACATTGGTAGATGGCGAATATATTGTGCAGTGCTCCAACAAACAAAAGGTGGAGAGTTACAAGCTACTTATACAGTAAATGAGGAGAACAACAGCAGGCTGCCTCTAGAAAGATGGGGTTGCCGTGCATTTTGTAGAGGGAATAGGATGTACCTTTGAGGGGATTCAAAAACCAATGGGCTAGAAGCCCATGCATTGTATACGAAGTAGATGTACCCTTGAGGGGATTCGAACCCCTATCACAAGAACCGGAATCATGCATTCTATCCATTGAACTACAAGGGCATAACATTAAAAAGCTAAAGAGGTAATCACTATTACACAAGATTGTCGATCTTATCCCAAGTAGGATATAGGGTCAACCGACTGCAAAAATAATCTTTTTTCACTCCCATTCCTAATAGAAATAGAAAGATTCTTGCCAATTGTTTAAAATAATAGAAATCTCGCTTTATCGGAAAAAAAGAAGCTACATGACAATATCTAAAAAATCAATTTTTAAATTATCAAAATAACACACGTATAAATATTATAGCTTCATTATGAAATAGAAATTATTTATTTTTATAATTATTGATTTTATTCTATCAATATTTGCATCATATTGAATTTGTTTATATATTTACAGCCTAAACTTATTAAAACAAAAATATATGAGCTATCTCACCACTCCATCTGGCTACCAACCTTTGCTAGATATGCAACAAACAGAACTTGCCATAAAGCAAATTAAAGATTTCTTTCAAATGAATCTTTCCTCCGATCTTCGTCTAAGACGAGTAACAGCACCTCTTTTTGTGCTAAAAGGAACGGGTATAAATGATGACTTAAACGGTGTAGAACGGGCAGTATCTTTCCCAATCAAAGATTTAGGAGATGCAAAAGCTGAAGTTGTACACTCGCTTGCCAAATGGAAACGACTTACACTAGCCGACTATGCTATTGAAGAAGGATACGGTATATACACAGATATGAATGCTATACGTGCCGATGAGGAACTGGGCAATCTCCATTCCCTCTACGTGGACCAATGGGACTGGGAGAGAGTGATTTGCAAAGAGGAATATAACATTGCCTTTCTCAAGAGTGTAGTCAACCGTATTTATGGTGCACTAAAACGCACAGAATATATGATTACAGAAGCCTACCCAACGATACGCCCACAGCTACCTAGTCAGATTCATTTTATACATTCAGAAGAATTACTAGAGCTATATCCACACTTATCTAGTAAAGAAAGAGAAAATTCAATTACAAAGAAATATGGTGCGGTGTTTATCATGGGCATTGGTAAGAAACTATCAGACGGTAAGAAACACGATGGACGTGCACCAGATTACGACGATTATAGCACTAAAAATGAAGATGGCTTCTTTGGCTTAAACGGCGACATCTTGGTTTGGAACGACGTGCTGAAACAAGCCTTAGAGATATCCTCTATGGGTATTCGTGTAAACAAAGAAGCACTCCAGAGACAACTGAAGGAGAGCGGAAAAGAGGAGCGTTTATCTCTTTATTTCCATAGCCGACTCATGGATGGATCGCTACCATTGAGCATTGGAGGAGGAATAGGACAATCTCGTCTGTGTATGTATTACCTGAGAAAAGCACATATTGGAGAGATTCAAGCTAGCATTTGGCCAGAGGATATGAGAAAACAATGTAGTTTGCACAACATCCCACTTATTTAATTATAAACAACAAATTTTTAAAGCATGTTTCTTCCTACCACAACCATCGATAGCACTTGGCAACAGGAGCTATCGGATGAGTTTTCTAAAGATTATTTTCTAGCTTTGGACCAATTTGTTGAAGAGGAGTATTCCACAACAACGATCTATCCCCCAAAAGATACCATTTTTTCTGCCTTTAATCTCTGCTCCTACAATGCTGTAAAAGTAGTGATTATTGGACAAGACCCCTACCATGGAGAAGGGGAAGCACATGGATTAAGTTTCTCGGTGAACGATGGGATAAAACAACCCCCCTCTTTGGTTAATATTTTTAAGGCACTCAAAGAAGATATTGGAATAGAACGTCCCGATTCTGGGTCATTAGAAAGATGGGCTAAGCAGGGTGTCCTACTCCTAAATACGGTGCTTACGGTACAAAAGGACAAGGCACACTCTCATAAGAACAAAGGATGGGAAACCTTTACGGATGCCGTGATTCATCATCTGGCAAGTAAAAAAGAGCACCTTGTTTTTCTCTTATGGGGAAATCCTGCGCAAAAGAAGGGAGCATTTATTGATACAGATAAACATCTAGTGCTCAAGAGTGTTCACCCATCACCATTATCGGCCTACCGTGGTTTTATGAAATGCAAACATTTTAGTCTGGCAAACAACTATTTAAAGAAGCAGCATAAACAACCTATTACATGGTAATAAACTAGCTGCTAACCAAACCTATAAAAATGGCTATCTCAAGTTTTGAGATAGCCATTTTTGTGTAAAGCTATTGTGTTATAAGAAAATTAATACCACTTCACATTGCTGCTAGAAGCGTTGTTTTTTCGTTCCCATTTCAAAGCATCGGCTAGCATACTTGAATTGGCAGAGATGGAGAAATTATACGATTTCCAGCGACCAAAGGGAGAAAGCGAACATCGCATCGTAAAACAGTGTAAGTCGCGGGTTATATTAAAGGTGGTTTGTGCTATCTCATTCGCATCAAAGTCGTAAGAGCTAGAGAAAGAGATGCTCCAACGATTACCCAATTTAAAATTACCAGATCCACTCAAAGTATGGGTAATCATATATGGATAGCGCATCGTCTTTTTATTAATTCGGTCTGCACTATAGTTATAGGTATTTTCTCGAACCTGAAAAGAATAGGAAAGACTTAAGGACCAAGGCATCTTAAATTTCATATAGCCATCATCGTCTAGAGTAGCTTTGGTGGTCTTCTTTTCTCGTAATGAGCCCTTCTCCTTTAACTCCTCTTTCTTATCGCCCTTCTTCTGATCCTTTTGGTCCCTGGGCTCCTCCTCTTTACCAAACCATTTGCTCCAAGTCTGGTTGTTAAGCGTATAAGAGAAAGAGGAACCTAGTCCCTGAAAACGACCAAAACGACCATACGACCACTCTGTCCGGTCGCCTACATAAACATTTCCATCGTCATCAAACTGATAGGCATAAGTTGCAAAGCTAGTGCTAAGATTAAGGGTATAGCTTTTAGATATTTTCATACGCAGATTCATCGAGAGGTCGCTCCATGGCTTTTCTTCGGCTGCCATATTATAAGAGATACTAGCTCCCAGCTCATCAATCAGACTAATCTTTTTAACCCCAGATGAGTCGCGACTAGATTTAATTTTCATCTCTACATTATTAGAAACGCTCATACTAATAATACCCTGCTTACCCTTTCCTGGTACACCAAAAAGCGAATTTGCATAGGGCGAATATTCGCGTGTTCTCACCTCACCATCCGCATCTGTATAGGTATAGGTTTTATAATAGCCATAGTGAGCAGCACCAAAATCAGGAGATGCACTATAACTGATAGAGGGAGTAAACACGTGACGAATCTGCTGAATCTTATCGCCAAAGATAGCTTTATATGGGGTATAGAAACCATACAGTTTTGTATTAAGGCTGACACTAAAGTTATAATTATAGACTCTATTAAAGCCATAGACCGTATCCTTTTGTATGGCTTGCGCAGAACTATCCCAACTTTCATTCACCTTTTGGGTATACCAACGAGAGGTGTAATTAACAGAAGGAGTAATATTTATATATTTAAATAACTGAAAATTAGCACTAACAGGTATTCGATGAGACATACCATTGCGCCAATCTCTAATCAAATTAGATTTGAATAGTTTATCATCTTTCGTGCTTATGCTATTACTTAAACGTCCTGTATAGCTCAAAGATATTTTTTCATACCATTTTTCCTCGCCCACCTTTTTCTTCTTCTTAAAGGGATAGGTACGTCCCACCACAATGTTTAAATCGGGCAGAGTTAGATTGACAGAAGAATCGCGCAATGTCTGTGCAATATTAAAAGAACTGGAAAGTGTTAAGTTTAAGCTTGGTATTCTTCGTTCATAACTAACACTAGATGTTCTAGTGTTTTGTGAGTTAGCTGCTGGATCGTAATAACTATCCAAGTTTTTCTTCTCATAGCTACTAGTCGCAAAATTTACCGATGCCGAAAAATTAGTGTTGGGATTTGCTTTTGAGTCTTGTCGATGACTCCACTGCAATTTTAAATCTTTAGAAACCATATAATCCGGCATATTTTTTTCTCCCGTCTTGGTTACTAAATAACTAAACAAGAAATTACCAGAATACTTATAACGGGTGTTATAACGCGTTTGAGCACTTAATCCCCATGAGCCTTTGGTAAAGATTTCTCCACGTAGGGCTAAATCTAGCCGGTCGCTAATAGCAAAATAGTAACCACCATCTCGTAGATAAAAGCCACGCGTGGTTTCATCACCATAGGTTGGCATCAGAAAGCCGGAAGAGTAACTACTCGAGAAGGGGAAAAAGCCGAAAGGAATAAAAATGGGAAGAGAAACATCTTCTACCACTAAATAAGCGGGACCAAAAACAACATTCTTTTTAGGACGTACCTTAGCACGAGTCAGCGCCAAATAGAAATGAGGATGGTCGTGATGGTCGCAAGTGGTGTATTTACCATGTTGTAGATATAGCTCATCATCTGCACCTTTTTTGGCGTCTTCACTCGTCACATAGCCCTCCCCTTGTTGGGTCACTACATTATTAATAAAGCCCTTCTTTGATTTAAAGTTATAGGTAATCTGTTCCGATTCATAGGGCGTTTCGCCATCTTTGAAGATAGGAGAACCCTTTGTCTGTCCTAACGTATCTTTTACGCCCACCGCATGTACCTGACTACTGTCCATGTTTAGGGCAATCCGTTCTGCCGTTAGTTCAATTTTTTGATAGTTAATCTTACCATCTCCATACAAACGTGCAACACTTCCTTGACTAAAAACAACAGAATCTGTAGCTTCGTAGACAACAGGTGCATCAAGAGCTTGTTTTTTGGGCGCTTGACTTGTTGAATCTTTCAACGTACTTAGACTATCTTTTGGAGGAGTAACAAAAGACGGGAAACCATAAGACATAGTACCTAATTCACTGTGTGCCAGCAGACAAAAAGGCAGCAGCAACCACAGACTGAAAAGACATAAGAACGTTTTCTCGTTATTTTTTATTTGCGACATTCAAGTACGTTTACACATGTGGTGACAAAAATACACAATCTCCTGCAAACAACGGCGAGAATGTGCCATTTTAATGATTTTTTAGGCGTGCAAAAAAAGTGCATTCCACGCTAAGAAACGATCAACACTCTCTTGACCATATTTAGAAAGCGACAGCACAATCTTCTCTTGTGTTTTCATCTTGCCCAATTTGGTCTTAGAAAAGAACTTATCAGCAAAACAAATCAGTTGCTCTTCATTGCTAACGGGCTGCAGCTCACGCAACGGGAGTGGTAGATGTTGTTTGCGAATCATAGCAAGCGAAATACCCGTACCTGTATGTCGTTCGCTAACCAAAGCATGTGCAGGGTATCCCTCTTTTAACAAAAGTTCAGCACCTAAATAGCCGTGACAGATATAGGGGTTAGACCCCACACAATAAATGGCAGGAGCATGTGTTAAAAAGATACCTAAATCGTGTAACATAGCTGCTTCGTAAACAAAAGTACGGTCCAATTGTAGGTTTGTATTACGATCTACTAACGAAAGAGCAAAATCTGCAACGGATTTACTATGTGAGAGATAAATCCTTTTCAGTTCGTTATCTTCTGGATAATATTTATTTATAATAGTTTGTACGTTCATTGTGTGATTAATCAAAACAAATTTATATTTTTGTACAATATTACTAAAAATCTATGAGGCTATGGTACATTTTGAATCTTTTTTGAAGGAGACAACCTTTTTAGGTATCTCCATAAAAACACCTCTGCTGTTTTTAATCAAATTGATTGTTATCTATTTATTTGTACGCATCTCCACTGCTGGCGTAAAATATCTATTCAAGCGATTTATGGAGAAATCGAAAAACTCCTACTTAGATGCAACCAATGTGGGATTCATTCAACGATTTGTTATCTATATCCTCTACATCATCGGGTTAACCTCTTTCTTAGCAATGGTTCCGGGCATGGAACAGATCAGCACCTCGGTATTGGCTAGTGCAGGAATAATGGCTATGGCTATTGGTCTAGCCTCACAAGAGGCATTATCCAATCTAATTGGAGGACTCTTTATCATTTTCTCACGCCCCTTTAGAGTAGGCGATTTTATACAGGTAGAGGGTGGTGTTACCGGCACAGTGGCAGAAATCACATTACGCCATACCATGATTAGAAGTTTAGAAAATAGAATGGTGCTTATTCCTAATAGCAAGATAAACTCCAGCACCATCACTAACTCTACCATCATTGAAACAAAGACATGCAGTTATATTGAAATTGGTGTCTCCTACACCACAAACCTTGACAAGGCTATCGATGTGATGCGAGAGGAGATTATGAAACATCCCTTATTACTCGACAACAGAACAGCAGAAGAGCGCACGAACAACGTGCCACAGGTTATTATCCGCGTGATAAAACTAGGCGATTCTTCCATTACATTGAAAGCATGGGCGTGGGCAGACAGTAGCAGCAACGCTTTTATTATGAAATGCGACCTATTTAAGAGTATCAAGGAACGCTTTGATAAAGAAAATATTGAGATTCCCTATCCCTACTTTAACCATCTCGTAAAAAACAAACTATAATAATATGAATATGCATCTAAAGAAAATCTTATTAGCTGTTATCTTAATCTGTTCATCATTCGCAGTAAAAGCGAGTTGTCCAAGCCAACAGATGGATAGTAAACAGGGTATACAAACGGGAGCAGAGCAAATGAATAGATACCTTCCTTTGTTAAAAGGGAAAAGAATAGCTTTGTTGGTTAACCAAACCTCTGTGGTTGGCTCCTCACACACCCATCTACTCGATACACTATTGAGCATGGGGGTAAAAGTAAAAAAAATCTTCGCTCCTGAACATGGGTTTAGAGGAACAGCAGATGCAGGAGAAAAAATACACAATGGTATAGATGCCAAAACAGGTATACCTATCATCTCCCTCTACGGAAAAAATCGCAAGCCATCGGCAGATTTCTTTGAAAATATTGACCTGCTGCTATTCGACATACAAGATGTGGGCGCTCGGTTCTATACCTATATCAGTACCATGCATTACGCCATAGAGGCCTGCGCAGAAAATGGAAAAGAGATGCTCGTATTAGATCGTCCTAATCCATGCGATTATATTGACGGACCTGTTAAGCAAGACGATTGCACAAGCTTTGTAGGAGTAGACCCTATTCCAGTGTTGCATGGCTGTACTATTGGAGAGCTAGCCCTTATGATTAACAACGAAGGATGGTGCAAAGAGACAAAAAAGAAATGCCATTTGACAGTTATTCCCGTAAAGAACTGGAAACATGGCGAACCCTATCACCTACCCATCAAACCGTCGCCAAACTTGCCAAACGACCAAGCCATAGCACTATACCCCTCTCTTTGTCTGTTTGAAGCTACAGACATCAGTGTGGGAAGAGGTACTACCTTCCCTTTCCAAGTACTAGGTGCCCCCAATAAAAAGTATGGAACATTTGTTTTTGTACCTGTCGCTCTTCCTGGATTTGATAAACACCCTTTACATCAAGATAAAGAATGTTATGGACTAGACTTGAGAGAAACAACACCGCCCAAAGGACTGAGTCTAAGCTACTTTATAGATATGTACAAAATATCTAAGAAAAAGGATGCTTTCTTTAAAAGAAGTCATTGGTTCGACCTGCTTTTGGGAAACAAAACAGTGCGTTTGGATATTATAGCAGGAAAATCAGAAACAGAAATACGTAAGGGTTGGGAAAAAGAACTAGAGGAGTACAAGGCCATTCGGTCTAAATATATCCTTTATTGATACGCTAACAATAACTCCGCTATCCCCTATAACAACAGCCAGCATTTTAATCGTAAATGCTGGCTGTTGATTATTTATAAACATTTTATACTATTAATTTGTTTTAATAAATAGTAAATATGTATCTTTGTAAACTAATTTAAGGTAAGAATAGGTATGAGCTATAATTTATTAAAAGGTAAAAGAGGAATAATTTTTGGTGCACTAAACGATCAATCTATTGCGTGGAAAGTAGCAGAAAGAGCCGTTGAAGAGGGAGCCACCATTACATTATCAAACACTCCCGTAGCAGTACGTATGGGCGAATTATCTACTTTATCCGAAAAACTTAATTGCACCATCATTCCAGCTGATGCAACGAATTTTGAAGATCTAGAAGAAGTGTTTAAAAAATCAATGGAAGTTTTAGGAGGAAAAATAGATTTTGTTCTTCACTCTATTGGTATGTCACCTAATGTGCGTAAAAAACGTACATATGATGATTTAGACTATAAGTTATTAGATAAAACATTAGATATTTCTGCAGTATCCTTTCATAAAATGATACAAGCAGCTAAAAAGTTAGGTGCTATCTCTGAATGTGGTTCAATTGTGGCTTTAAGCTATGTTGCTGCGCAACGTACGTTCTTTGGTTATAATGACATGGCAGATGCAAAAGCTTTGCTAGAATCTATAGCACGTAGCTTTGGTTATATCTATGGACGTGAACACAAGGTTCGTGTAAACACGATTTCACAATCGCCTACACGCACCACTGCAGGTTCAGGAGTTAAAGGAATGGAGAAACTATTAGATTTCTCTGACCGTATGTCGCCACTAGGAAATGCGTCGGCCGATGAATGTGCTGACTACTGTATGGTTATGTTCTCCGACTTGACAAAGAAAGTTACAATGCAAAATCTATTCCATGATGGAGGATTTTCTAGTGTTGGTATGAGTCTTCGTGCTATGAGTACGTATGAAAAAGGACTCGACGACTACATGGCAGAAGATGGCCATATTATTTACGGATAATTATTTACAGTAAGAAAATGAAAAAACAATTGTGGAAACACTTTAGCTTGGTCCTTTTGCTATTAACACTATGTTACTCGTGTAAAGATATATCCTCGCCAAAAAACGATAATACCGTTTCCATAATTCGTTATGATAAATTACAAAATGACTTTGTTAACTTTAATAGTTTTGCTTCATTGCACAAAATGAAGACCAAATACACACAAGAAACGAAGTTACTTTATGAAGATGTACTCAATTTAGGAGCGGTCAATAATCAAGATATTGACCGCTTACTAAAAGAGCATTTTTCTAAGCCGGTCTATCAGAAGTTAATGAAAGATGCCATTGAGAAATATGACAATATGGAGGAGATTGAAAAGGAGATTACAGCTTCTTTTCATTTACTCAAAAAGGCCATTCCAAGAATTGAAATACCAACCATTTACGCACAAATTTCAGGCCTCAACGAATCGGTTGTTATAGGAAACAAAATCTTAGGGTTCAGCATCGATAAGTATATGGGAGAGAATTATTCGCTTTACCAATACCATTACTATGACTACCAACGACACACCATGTCAAAAGATTTTATTGTTCCAGATTGCTTGTTCTATTTCTTGATTAGTGAAATGCCATTGTATGAAAATGCTAAGAACCACAACTGTCTTGAGGTATTTACCTATTATGGTAAAATTTACTATATCATGCACGCCATTGATAAGAAAAAATCGATAGAAGATTTCTTAGGATATAGCAAACAAGAAAGAAAATGGTGTAAAGAAAACGTTAAAAAGATATGGACCTATATGTCCAATCAAAATCATTTAAAAGCAACCGATCCATATATCATACGCTCCTATTGTAAATTAGCACCTTTTACTAATTTCTTTGGCGAAGCATCTCCATCACGCATCGGCATGTGGATTGGCTATCAGCTAGTTGACTCCTACATGAAAGCACATAAAGAGGTAACCTTGAAAGATCTTTTTGAAAACACCAACTACCAAGAGATAGCTGTTTCTGCTCATTTTAAACCCTAATACTCCATTATGGATACTGCACTATATTTACTTCCTGTAACATTGGGAGACACGCCTATTGCGTCTGTTTTGCCAGCGATTAATCATGACATTATCCTGCAACTCAAACATTTTATTGTTGAAGATATACGTTCAGCACGACGTTTTCTAAAAAAAACAGATTGTTCTATTAATATTGACGAATTAACCTTCTATCCACTCAATAAACATACCTCTCCCGATGAAATAGCGGGTTACTTAACACCACTTCAACAGGGGTATTCCATAGGTGTTATCTCGGAGGCTGGCTGCCCTGCTGTTGCCGATCCAGGAGCAGATGTAGTTGCTATTGCACAGAGAAAAAACTTCCGAGTAATACCTTTAGTAGGTCCCTCCTCTATTATCCTCTCCGTAATGGCTTCTGGTTTTAATGGACAGAGCTTTGCTTTTCATGGCTACCTACCCATTGAACAAAATGAACGTTCAAAAACGATGAAGCAATTAGAGAATAGGGTTTATAGAGAAGATCAAACACAACTGTTTATAGAGACCCCCTATCGCAACGAAAAGATGGTAAAAGATTTACTCAATAACTGCCGACCAGAAACAAAACTATGTATCGCAGCTAATATTACATGTGAAGATGAATCCATCAAAACAAAAACAATAGCAGAATGGAAAAAGCACCTTCCACAAATTGGAAAGGTGCCCTGTATTTTTCTTATCTATAAATAATCTATCCTTTAGAATTGGGTACATGCTTCTCCGCATGGTAAGAGGAACGAACAAGAGGAGCACTCTCAACTTTGGCAAATCCCTTGCTCAAAGCTAGTATACGATATTTCTCGAACTGTTCAGGAGTAATATAAGCAGCAACAGGATAATGCTTATGGGTGGGCTGTAGATATTGCCCAATGGTTAATATAGAGCAACCCACACCATACAAATCGTCCATCACCTGCTCTACCTCTTGCTCCGTCTCTCCCAGTCCAAGCATTATACCACTCTTTGTGGTAACTCCCTGCGCTGCTAAATAAGCAATCACCGCTAAACTCCTATCGTATTTTGCCGCACTGCGCACCAGTGGACTAATGCGCTTTACCGTTTCCATATTATGAGAAATGATGGTCGGCTTAGCATCCACTATCTTTTGTACCAGTTGCAAATCACCTTGAAAATCGGGTATTAAAACCTCAATTGTAGTAGCAGGATTCACCACCTGTACCTGACGAATGGTCTCTACCCAATGTGCGGCGCCATAGTCTGGCAAATCATCTCTATCCACAGAGGTAATAACAGCATGCGAGAGCTGCATCAACTGTATCGATTCAGCAACATGTAAGGGCTCAGAGGGGTCAAGTGGAAGCGGTTTTCCCGATTTTGTATTACAAAACTTACAACAACGCGTACAAATATCCCCACCAATAAGAAAAGTAGCCGTTCCTTTTCCCCAACATTCTCCCATGTTAGGACATCGTCCACTACTACAGATGGTATGCAAGCAATGCTTATCTACCACCTCTTTGGTTTGTCGATATTGCTCATTAGCTCCAATCTTAATCTTTAACCAAGAGGGTTTTCTTACGCGTTCCATTGCTGTACGATTTAGAGGTTATTAAAGATAAATTGACTTAAGCGTGTAAAGAGATGAGTTCGAGTTGCACCGCCATATATACTATGGTTACGATTGGTATACAATTGCATCTGGAACTGTTTGTTTTGTTGCACTAAACATTCGCTAAACTCTACACAGTTTTGAAGATGTACATTGTCATCCGCCGTTCCATGTACCAACAAGAGCGACCCATGAAGCTTATCCGCACGTGTAAAGACCGAAGAGGCCTTATAGCCATCTGCATTTTCTTTTGGAGTTCGCATAAAACGTTCTCCATAAATGGTATCATAATATTTCCAATCGGTTACAGCAGCAACAGCAATACCAGCCTTAAAGACCGCAGCATCACTACATAGACTCATCAACGTGGTATAACCACCATAGCTCCAGCCCCATATAGCCATACGTGAAGCATCGGTATAAGCAAGAGAACCAATATATTTGGCAGCCTCTATTTGGTCTTGCGCTTCTTTTACACCAATAGACATATAGGTGCATTTTTCAAAAGCTTCGCCACGTCCACCCGTACCGCGTCCATCTACACAAACCACTAAGTAACCCTTTGTAGCCATATAGGTTTCCCAACCAATGCCACGACCACTACCGGTGTACCAACTGTTTAACACCTCTTGAGAACCTGGTCCGCTGTATTGGTAAAACAGTACCGGGTATTTCTTTCCTATATCAAAATGCGAGGGTTTAATCATCCAGCCATTGAGCAACGTGCCATCGCTAGTTGTGAAAGAGAATAAACTCTTCTGTGGCAAATCAAGATCGGCCACCTTTTGAAGCAATGGTGCATTATCCTCTAAAAGAACCAATTGTTTTCCCTCCTTAGAACAGATAGAGAAAATAGGAGGAGTAGTTAGAGAGGAGTAACTAGAAATATAATATTTCATTGTAGCACTAAAATCAGCACTGTTCGTTCCTTTTCTAACCGAAAGACGTTTTTTCTTGCCCTTCTTATCTATCTCATACAGATCTCTTACAGTAGCTCCTCTCTCGTTACTAATGTAGTAATACGACTTGCTCTTGGTGTCAAAGCCACAAAAATCGGTTACCACATAAGACCCACTAGTCAATTGTTTCTTCAACACACCATCCATTGAATACAGATACAATTGATTATACCCACTTCGCTCACTCTGTAGCACAAAGCTATCATCATAAAAGGTTAAATCGCGATAAGCAGCCTCTTTGATATAATACTCGCTCTCCTCACGAACCACCATTTTACATAAACGCGAACGGGGGTTAGAGAAATAGAGATCCATCTTATTTTGATGTCTATTTAACACCACAATAGCAAGTATATCCTTGTTCTTTGTAAAACAAATACGAGGTACGTAATCGTCGGCTAACAGTGGAAGTTCCATTTTTCGTGTCACGCGCGACTTGATATCGAAAGAGTATACCCCTACTTGTGCATTTTTCATGCCTGCTTTCGGATATTTATAAGAATAGGTTCCTGGCAACAGGGTATAATCGCTCTTTGCAGGAGACATCCCTTGGTATTGCATAAAAGAAAACGATGCAACAGCCGACTCATCAAAGCGGATATAAGCTAACATCTTACTATCGGCACTAAAATCGAAAGCACGATTGTATGCAAATTCCTCCTCATTTACCCAATCGGGGATACCATTGATGACGGCACCAAATTTACCATCCTTAGTGACTTGCGATTCACTATTGCCAAACATCAATTTTACCAAATAAATATTATTCTCTCGCACAAAGGCAATCTGATTACCATCGGGTGAGAACAAAGGCACTTGTTGAGGGCCTCCAGTAGAGAGGGGTTCCATCATATTATTACGAATGGAATAAAGATAATATTCGGCTGTAAAAGAATGGCGATATATTTTTTTTGTTTGTGTTTGTATTAACAAACGACTCTCGTCGGGAGAAAGAATAAATCCATCTATTTTATTTAGTTTATCGCCACGTACCGTTGCAACATCAAAAACAACCGTCTTTTTTTGAGGTGCTAGATAGGTTTGCTTTAAAATTTGCGTGCGCTCTTTGTTCATCTGCAAAAAAGAATCGCCGTCACGCATATGCACAAGCTTATCCATACGATTAGGAGAAAAAACGCCGGTTGTAAAATCCGCAACAGTTAACGACTGCTGTGCTGACAATGAAAATGAAGTCAGCAATACCACTAGAAACAGGAGACTTTTCTTTATCATTTTAGTATATTTTTTACTTGCAAATTTAACAAATATCCTTGCATATTAGACTAAAAACGGCTCTATTTATTCAAAAAATAACCTATCTTTGTCTACATATTTCAAAAACAAGCGTCTCTATACTATTCCATAAAGGTTGTTCGCTTGAACTACTCTTTCTCACGCCCTTATAGCAGACACATTTATAGAACACACTGCAATCATGAAGAAGAAAAGCATCTTAATCGGTATACTGTTAGCTCTCTCCATGGGAAACGCTATGAGTCACTCTTTGCCTCCCGTTTTAACCCCATTAACAGAAACAACAATCCACTCATCTAAGCCCCAACAAGCCAGTGTGCAAACAGATACGGCCTTCGCCAATGCAGCCAAGGCGTTTTTGAAACTATTGCAGGAGAACAATGGCACTGCTCTTTTCAACAAGATGAGCGCAAAGATGCAATCTGCAATATCTATCGAACAACTCAATACGCTTTGGAGCACGCTTACCATGCAGTGTGGTGCCTTTAAAGAGGCAACTGATTGGGAAGAGCAAACAAAAGGGGAATACACAAGCATCACTGCTATATTAACCTTTGAGAATCTCTCCCTCACCTATTTCGTTACCTATTCTGCCGATAAAAAAGTAGAGGGATTATTTTTTAAACCAGTTACGGTAAAAAAAAAGAAATAACAACGAGCGATTTCATGGAGCTGCCACTAGTTATTGGCACAGACGCCATCCAACTACCTGGCCTATTAACACTTCCTCGGTCTACTCAAAAAGTACCTTGTGTTATCTTAGTACATGGGTCAGGGCCGCAGGATAGGGATGAAACATGCTATGCAAACAAGCCTTTTAGAGACCTAGCACATGGGTTAGCAAAAGAGGGCATTGCTACTATCCGGTATGACAAAAGAACATATGTTTACCCCACTTTAAACCGAGAAGATATCACTATAAAAGAGGAGGTGATTGACGATGCCTTAGCTGCTATTCGCATTGCCAGCTCCCATGCAGAAATCGATACACTACAGCTGTTTGTAGCAGGACATAGTTTAGGGGGTATGTTAGTTCCTAAGATTGCTACACAGAGCAAAACACTTAAAGGCGTCATTCTACTTGCAGCAAATATAAGTCCTTTAGAAGACTTAATAGAGCAGCAGATGCACTATCTGCAGCAGCTATCCGGAGAAGAAAGTAATGCTTCTAGCCAACAACTGTTACAGCAACTAAACAACAGTAGACATATCGGCACATCCTCTTTCGATTCCTCTATGCCAGCTCCCTTTGGTGTGCCCTACAGCTATTGGAAAGATCTACACGCTTACCATCCAGGACAGGTGGCAAAATCGTTGACCATACCACTGCTCTTCCTAAATGGGGAGAGAGATTATCAAGTACCTATTGCGGAGCAAGAGAAATGGAAAAGGGCGCTCGTTTCTAAACCCAATTGTACCTATGTTAAATTTCGCCTACTCAACCATCTTTTTATGCCGAGCACCCTACCTCCCTCTCCTAAAGAATATAGCAAACCCTCCAAGGTTGCAACAGGAGTGATTAAAACCATATCAACTTGGATTAAACAACTTAACTGATTACATATATGAACAAAAAAAAACTGCTAATCTTCGATTTAGATGGCACCTTAATTAACTCTATTGAGGACTTAGCCAATAGTACCAATTTTGCACTCCAACAATGCAACTATCCTACACACCCAACCAATAGATATCCACTTATGGTAGGAAATGGGATTAATAAATTGTTTGAGCGTGCCCTTCCAGAAGGAGAAAAAACAGCTGCAAACATAGTAAGGATGCGCCAAGCCTTTCTTGCGCACTATTCCAACCACAACACCGAGAAGAGTTATCCCTATGAGGGCATAACCAACTTACTTACCACTTTACATCAAAGCGGGTATAAGCTTGCCGTGGCTTCTAATAAATACCAAGCTGGAACACAAAAGATTGTTCAGCACTTCTTTCCACAAATTCCATGGGCAGAAATCTACGGACAACAAGAGGGCGTGCCAACCAAGCCCGATCCAACCATTGTCTTTAAGATTATGCAACAGACACAGGTGAAAAAGGAGGAGATACTTTATGTTGGAGATTCAGGAGTAGATATGCAAACAGCATACCGTGCAAAGGTCGATTCGGTAGGCGTTACATGGGGCTTTCGAACAAAAGAAGAACTAGTAGAGAACAAAGCTGGTTTTATGGTAGATAGACCCAAGGAGATACTCGATTTATTATAAAAAAAAAGGCCTCTTTACTGTTTTACGAGTAAAGAGGTCCTTTATATTTTTTTTACTACTACTTGTTAAGTAATTCTTCAATTGCGGAGAGAAGGTCATTTTTTACAATTGGCTTTGTTAGGAAATCGGTACACCCAGCTTCAAGGGCGGCCTCTTTATCGCTAGCAAAAGCGTATGCCGTTAAAGCAATAATAGGTACCTCTTTCGAAATACCACGAATCACTCTTGTTGCCTCTAAACCATCCATCTCAGGCATTTTAATATCCATCAAAATCAAATCCGGGTTGCATTCTTTAAACTGTTCAACAGCTTCAACACCATTGTTAGCCCGAACTAATGTATATATTTTTCCGATAAAAGCCTTTACCAACATATAATTGCTATCTACATCCTCAGCCACTAATATGCATTTATTATTTCCTTCGTTTACCATATATGTATTCTTTATATGTTTTATACCAACAAAAGTATTGGTTTTTTCCCTATCCGCCAAACTACAACGCCCTTTTTTTAAAAAAAAAACACAACAAAAACAAATTTAAATCAAAAAGAGAGGTAACTCACTGTGAGCAAAGCCATCTAAACAAATCAATGCGTAAATATAGCTTTATTTTAAACAAAAATCACTAGCTTTTATCACTTTAAATGAATGAATAAGGGTAGAAAAGAGAAGATTCTTATTTAGCAAAGAGACATCACCCACTAAGAACAATTGTTTTCTTGCACGAGTCAAGGCCACATTTAATTTTCTGTCAATCGGTTGACCTTGATCCTCAATACAGGTAGATAACATATCCAACTGCCAAGAGAAATTTACACTAAAGGAGTATACAATAACATCGCGCTCACTACCCTGAAAACGCTCCACTGTATCTACTGCAATGTCTTGCAAAATAGGGAGGTTGAACAGAGCTATTTTCTGTTTTATCAGGGCTATCTGACTTCTATAAGGCGTAATAACACCGATGGAGGTAGCAGCATTAAAGGTGGTGGGATTATTTTGATAATAGGCCAAGACCAAGTGTGCGGCAAACAGGGCTTCCTCTTCATTATTCTTCATCGATACAGAGAAAGGCTCTGCTTTAGTGGCAATAAAAGCCGAACGAAGCGAAAGTAAATTTGCCCATGCACCCGATATATTGGGCGTTGGAACCACACTCTCCTCCTCTTGATGCGGCAATCCTACAGGCAACAACGTGCTACCATAAAAAAACTTATTAGCAAACGAGGCTACCTCAGGATGCATTCTACCCTGTAAACAGAGCCGGTCGTAAACCTGGTCCCATTTTTGAGATAAAGCCTGCCGATATAATCGTTCAAACAGCGAGTCCGATAAATTAGAAAAGCCACGAGCAATTAACGCTTTACTTGTTACTTCTGCATCCGCACGTTTTTGCAAAACAACGGCAGGCAACTGCTTATAGTCGCCAATCATGATAAACTTACGTATCGCATCTTCTCCCACTGCATCTTTTGCACACAGCAAACCCAGTAACTGTGGCTCTAATATCTGTGTAGCCTCATCAATGATGGCCACATCAAACTTTTTCAACTGAAACAATTTGCTCTTATTGGAGAGATAGGCCACCGTTCCCACAAAAACAGAACAAGAGGTGATGGCTTTCTTTATATCCTCACGAGTACTAAATGGTTCCATTACAGTATCCAACAATTTAGACTTATAGGGTGCTCCACAGGTCAACTCATTACCCAAACGGAGATAATGGACAGCAGGCTCTATCGACTCCAACGACTTACATATCTCATCCACTGCTCTATTGGTATAGGATAGTAGTAAGATAGAAGCATTGGGCTGTTCGAGATGCACCTCTACCATACGCCTTAAGGCTTGCGATGTTTTACCCGTTCCTGGAGGACCAACTAGTAAGAAATAATCGTTGGCTGCCAAGGCTTTATACTTAATACGGTCAAAATCATTTTCCGCATTTTCTATTTCGTTAGCATAACGAGTGCTGTGTTCGGGAGCACGTAGGCCTAAGAGTAGGTCGCTACGCCGCTTTGTAGCCTTCATAAAGGTATGTAATCCTTTAAACATAGACAGATAAGCAATATCCACAAAGTCGTGCTCTAGCGCATATTTACTGCTTAATGGCAATACATCGGTATTGCACTGTGTAGCACGCAGTCGAACAACAATCTCTTTAGAGGAGATCGACTCGAGACTTCCCTTAAAGATCATTTTATTACCAGGATAGTCGCCAACCCCATTTCGCTCATACAATACCACAATATCGCCACTCCGAAAATTAGGCAAAAAATCGGCGGGGTATGCGGGCAGCGATAAGCGGATAAAGGCATGATGCGCATCGGCTGCTCTATTCTCTGTAATAGCTAAATCGTATAACAATTCGCCCTCATTACATTTTTGGTCAAAAGTGGTAGACCATAAAGAGGTTCCTTTAGAGGCAACATGGTAGCCACTACTCAATTTACACAAATAAAGTTCCTTGGTGATAAAAGTATACAGTGCAAAAACATACTTCTTGGCCAATGCCGAGAGATGCTGTATCTCGCCAAAAAAAGCAGCCAGAGCAGGACGCTGATAACCGGTCCATAAACGAGATTGCAACTTGTTGATATTGAGAAAATCGGGATGCATCTGCTCAAAGAGCTGTTGGGTATAAGCAGCACTGTTCTGCAACTGAATACGATATTCAAAAGCAACCACCTGGTTACGCACATCTAATGCCTTTTCTACCAAATCCCACGACACATGCGCTTTATACAACCATGGATAACGGGTATATAAAAGGAATGGATGCTGTTTTTCAGAGGGATAATCCATGCTATACTCTAGCACTGCCATATAGAGCAACATCTGCACATAGTTGTTTTCTTGCGGATGATAACTACCGCGCTGACTATATTCATCGGCCTTTCCAGATTTCATCTCAATAAAAGCACTCCTATCTCGCTGCATATAATCGAGTCGACCCTGTATACCCAAAGCCTCACAAACATAAGAGGGTTCTAGCACAGCATCGTTCAAATCAAAGATATATCCTGAGGTAGGAATACCCTCTTTTACAATGGTACGTATATGTTGAAAATGGAGGGCACAAGATTGAAAGAACTGCTTTTCAATTTGTTTGTTTTGTAAATCGGCACAAGTAGAAAGATCTAGATAATACTTCTTAAAAGCCTTCTTCATAGACTCTCTATAATCCACCTCGCCTGTGGCGTGGATCCATTCATCTAAAAATAGATTGGCAAAATTACCAATCAACATCGGAACGGTATTATCTCTTTGTTGCCATCTATCGAGAATATAATTTTCTGGAACAGCTCCATAAGCCTTAAAACATTCGGCCAAAGAGCTGATGTCAAAGAGATAGCCAGGTTCTATACTAATCATTTTGGGCAGCAATACCCCCTCATCATCTATACTTACGGCCAAGAGATGCAGCTGTGCTTCGGGCCATAGTACCTTAAGGGAGGCAGAGAAATGTTTATGGAGCAAGGCACAAGAGACGCGTAAAGGCGTAGTAGCTATCTCATCTACCAAGACAGATAAAAACGCCCCCTCCCAACCAAGAAAGAGAGCAGATAAACATTTGTAAAAGTGTGGCGTGCTATTTTGTTCGTCGCAACATAACGGTGTTTCTTCCACTGGAGCCTCCTCTACTGAGAGTGCTTCAGATGAGTGGTGCGATATTTTTTCTGCAAATGAAGGAGAGAGCACAACCGAAGATTGTCCATATGCAGGGTAAAGCGAGAAGAGTGCTGTAATAGCTGCTATTTCGGTAGAGAAGAGAGAGAGCTGTGGCTCCTCCACTTCGTTCATCACAGCGGTAGCATGTTGACAAAACCGGAACAGATCGGGCTGCAAACAAGCAGCACCTGTAGTATGCGAACAGATAAAGAACAACACTCTTTTCAAAGAGTTAAAGGGTATATTCTCCTCTTTTACTACAAAAAAACAAAACTGTTCCAGTTGTTTATAAACCCGCTGATATTCTTGTCTAAGTGATAACATGTATCGTTCTTTATTCCGAATCTACTTGCAAATGTTTTTTGCTAATCAAGAGAATACCAAATTCATACAATAAACAGAGTGGTAATGCAACAACACTGAGCGTAAATGGGTCGCCCGTTGGTGTGATAATAGCCGCAATGATAAAGATAACCACAATGGCATGTCGCCTATATTTACGAAGCAGAGCAGCATTAACAAGCCCCACAAAAGATAATAGCCAAGTAAATAGCGGTAGCTCAAAAACCAGCCCCATCAACAAGATGAGTGTCATGAAATTATCGATATAGGAATCTAAAGAGAGCTGATTAGGAATGTCATTACTAATGGTATAGGTGGCCAAAAAACGAAGGGTTAAAGGAAAGACCATAAAATAGCCAATCAACACCCCTAAATAAAAAAGGGCCGAGGATAAAAAGAGCGCAAATCGTACACTTTTTATCTCCTTTGGATAAAGTGCTGGCCGCATAAACCACCAGAACTCCAGCAAGAGATAGGGCATAATCAAGACCATCGCTAGCCAAAAGGAGGTGGAAATATGTATCAAGAAGGGAGAAGTAAGACTGATATTTACCAGCTTAACATCAAATTCTTGTACAAAAAAATCGTTCGTCAGATGGAACAAACCTCCTATTTGCTGTAGCAGCTGATAGAAGACAAAATTATCGTGACATGGTGCCAAAATAACACGATCAAAAAACCAAGGCATTCCCATAAATAGCAGAACAGCAAAAGATATACTAATAGCAAATACCCTAAAGAGTACCCGCCTTAGTACATTTACATGTCCCCAAAAAGTCATTTCGGATGCACTATTTTTTGTCATGAAGCGACTCTTTATCCTTCTTATCCTTCTCTTCTGGTTCCTCTTCTACGGTTTTACTCATTTCATCTTTTACCTCTTTCATGCCTTTCTTAAAGCTGTTGACACCTTTACCAAGTCCTTCCATTAACTCCGGTATCTTCTTTCCACCAAAAAGCAAGACAATAAGCAATACAACTAAAACAATCTCTAGTGTACCAATCTGCAAAAATGTATGATAAATCATAGTATATTAGTATTTAATTATTTAATCAAACGATAAACAACATCCATTATGTCTTTGCCCAATTGATCGGCTTGCTGCATAGAAGGTGCCTCCGAATAGACACGAATAATAGCTTCGGTATTGCTCTTACGTAGGTGTACCCATTTATCTGGGAAATCAATCTTTACACCATCAATAGCATTAATCTGTTGTGCTGCATAGATGGTTTTCACCTCCTCTAAGATAGCATCTACATCTGTTGTAGGCGTTAAATCAATACGATTTTTAGCTATATAATAAACAGGATAGGTTGCTTTTAATGCACTCACTTTAATCCCTTCGTGTGCCAAATGACTCAAGAACAAGGCTATGCCTACCAAGGCATCACGGCCATAATGGCTCTCTGGATAGATTACACCACCATTACCCTCGCCACCAATAACAGCGTTGGTTGCTTTCATCTTGGTCACTACATTCACCTCACCAACAGCCGAAGCCTCATAGGTCATGCCATATTTCTCCGTTACATCGCGCAAAGCACGGGTAGAGCTTAGGTTAGAGCAGGTATTACCTGGTGTATGTTTTAACACATAATCGGCAATTGTAACCAGCGTATACTCCTCACCATACATCGATCCATCTTCACAGATCATGGCTAAACGGTCTACATCTGGGTCTACCACAAACGCAACATCGGCTCCTCCTTTTTGCATCAACTGCATAATTCCGGATAGATTTTTCTCCAATGGTTCTGGGTTGTGTTGAAAATCGCCAGTAGCCTCACAGTTCAGTTTCTCTATATGTTTCACCCCTAATTGTTCCAACAATTGAGGTAAGATGATACCACCTACAGAATTAACACAATCTAGAGCAACGGTAAAATTAGCCTTTCTAATAGCATCTACATCTACTAGTTTAAGAGCTAACACATTGTCAATATGTTTCTGGTTGTACGAGTTATCTTCACGATAGCCACCCAATTCATCTACAGGAGCAAAAACGAACGATTCCTTCGCTGCAATATCTAAAACCGTATTTCCCTCTGCAGCATTTAAGAACTCACCATGCTCATTTAAAAGCTTAAGTGCATTCCATTGCTTAGGGTTATGACTAGCGGTTAAAATGATACCACCACAAGCTTTCTCGCCTGTAACAGCTAGTTCCGTTGTAGGGGTAGAAGCAAGACCGATGTTAACCACATCGAAGCCCATGCCCATTAAAGTACCACAAACAACATTCTTCACCATTTCGCCAGAGATACGTGCATCTCTACCCACTACAATTTTGTTACTTTTTGCAGTGGTTGTTTTACGAATTAAAGTAGCATATGCTGCTGTAAACTTCACTATATCTAAAGGATTTAAACCCTCACCTGCCTGTCCGCCTATTGTTCCGCGGATTCCAGAAATTGATTTAATCAAAGTCATATTCTAATCAGTTTTATTTAATTATCGAGAAAGTTGAAAGAAAAGTTCGTAGTAATAGGGTAATACAGAGCCAGAAGCAGTACTATGTCCCATCTTAGAGGGAACAATTATTTTTATATGTGCTCTGTCAGATGAACTACGACCAATGGTTATATATTCTAGTGGAATCAACCATCCAGCAGGTACTGCCGATCCGTAGGTCTGATACATACCACCATATGAATTGATAAACTGACCAGAAGAGGTGGATGAGCTTTTAACATATCTCATTTCGTCTACACTTATAGAGGTGTTGAAATTCGTCAACGTATCACGTACGCTTATGTTAATCTGTTTAAAACGTACCAAGATTTCATCATTGGTCTCTACCGATTTACCATCTGCATTTTGTACTATTTGAAGATATACACCAGAATCACTCAAAAAAACATATTCGTTTTTGGAAACATCCGTTGTACTATCTTGCGCTTCGAATGTTGCCTCTGAAATAACATTTATGTTTTCGGTTTTAATAAACTCAGAGATTGCCGCTTGTTCAGCATCGAGGCGATCTGCATACGTCACTGTGTCATCACAGCCTACTATAACTCCAGCTAGCATTATTAGCATGCATAAATGGCCTAATTTGTTCTTCATCTTATCTTTTTTCTTTATTTACAAATATAATAAAACAATCACTTTTTCTTCTGAAAAGAAAAAGATATTATAGTAAAATAACTATTCTTCAGCTACTAGTAATTCGGTATAGGCTTCGAGCGCTTTTTCAAACTGTGCCACGGCCTCTTCCAAGGTGCCAGTAAACTCGCCACCCGAAGCATTTAAGTGCCCTCCACCATTGAAATAGGTACCAGCCACTTGGTTGCATGGGAAGGAACCCACAGAGCGTAAAGAGATCTTAATCATCCCCTGCTCTTTATCCTCTCTAAAGAAAGCCGAGAAGCGAATGCCAGACACGGAAAGGGGTAGGTTTACAAATCCTTCGGCATCTCCCTTTATAAAGTTAAATTGCTCCTGTTCCTCCTGTGAGAAGGTCATTAGAGCTGCATGTACATCGGAATAAACTTTTAATTTTTTATATAGCATAAAACCCATCAAACGGATTCTATTCTCGGAATAGTTATTAAAGACACGGCGATAGATATCATCTTTATCAATTCCTTTTTTCAACAGACGACCGATGATGAAATAGATATCTTCGCGATTAGAGTTATAGGTAAAAGAGCCCATATCTGTCATCATACCGGTATAGATACACTCCGCTGCTTCTTTGGATAGCAGATCGTAAAAGCCCATTCGACAAATCAATCGAAACACCAGTTCTGACGTGGAGGATATCTCGGGATGAGAAATCATTATCTCACAAAAATCGGTTGGATTTAAATGATGGTCAACCAATAGCTTACGGGCAGAAGAGGCTTCTACCAATTTACCTAAGTCGCCAATACGTTTTAAATCGTTGAAATCGAAACAACAGATTACATCGGCTGCATCTATTAATTGTTGGGAGAAATCGGGATATTTATTATACAGCACCACCTCTTTTATGGCAGGCATCCAAGACAAAAAAGAGGCATATTCATTCGGCACAATAACCGTCACCTCTTTGTGCATCTCATGGAGCACATGCAGCATACCTAAAGAGGAGCCTAATGCATCGCCGTCGGGGGATAAGTGCGAGACAATAACCACTCTTTTAGCCTTATCGAACCATTTTGCGCAATGATCAATTTTTTCTTGTTCTATTATTTTTGATAGCATAGTTTCTATTTTACCTTACAAAAATACACTATTTATTTAGAGTAAGAGAATGTATGCCTAACTTTTTCACAGAAAAGGCTCCCGAGTCACGGAGACTAACCCATTGAATACCTAAGTTATCGCACGTTTTTTCCAATAAAGAGATGGCATAGCGAGATAGGGAGGCGTCTAACACCACATAACGAATGGTAAACAACGCAGTGAGTGCTTTGAGTTTGCCTTTATATCCCTTGCAAATATATAAATAGTCTATATGCAACGGATGACTGGCCTTTTTATGCAACCATCTATCGTTGTGCCACACTGCAAACACCTGCTGCCCAAAGGCCACTATATCTGGATGTCGAACCAAATCGGCATCCAGCAAAGGAGCACCCTTCTGCAGGTGTTGGGGGTAACTAACACCACTATGGTCACAAAAGGCATAGGCACTTCTACACCAATTAGTGGTATCGCTTTTGGCATCGATATACCATACGTACGATTGCGTTGGGGAGGCAATAAAATGAATAGCTGGACATTTCTGCACGGCATAAAAATAGGCCATTGGCTTTACAACAGGGGAGGAAAAATAGCGGGAGCAGTAAAACAAAAGGGTACAACAACTAGCAACAAAGAGCAGTTTATAACGACGAGCTTTAGGGATGAAACGTGCAAAAGCCAACAGCAACAAGGCATACGATAAAAGAACATCGATTTTTGTAAAATGAAGTTGCACCGAATGACCTAAAGAGGCCACCCAAGTAATGGAATAGTTAAAGAAAGAGAGTAGCTTATCTAAAAGAGGAACTCCAAAAGCAACCAGCCTCGTAGAGATAGGCCACAACAGTAACACCAAAAAGGAGAGATACAGCACCACACTCAGCAAGGGAACGGCCACACAATTCGCGAGTAAAAAGAAGAGAGGGAATTTGGAAAAGTAGAAAAGAAGTAGGGGCAGCGTAAAGAGTTGAGCAGCAATAGAAAGGGCTATTATTTGCCATAGATAACGCAATAATAACGTTTTTGGTTTCCATAAAGGAGTGATGCGCGGCATAACGATGAGAATAGAAAAAACAGCTAAAAAGGATAATTGAAAGCCAACAGCATAGAGCGCGTACGGTTCGTACAGGAGCATAAAAAAGGCAGTGGCAGCTAAGGTGTTTACCGCAACACCTCTAGTAGAACAGATGGCACCAATAGTGAATAAAGAAAACATAATCACCGAACGAACAACAGAGGGAGAGAGCCCCGTGAAAAGGGCATAAAAACCTAAAACAGCGAGGAGGACAACACTACGAAACAGTTTCATGTACCATCTATTCCCTAAAAAGCGTAGCAGTAGATATAAAAAACCAGCTAATATACCAACATGTAGCCCGGAGATGGCCAATAGATGACTTACCCCTGCGGTAGAGAAATGCTCCTTCACCCTAGCACTTAGTTCTTGCCGATAACCTAGCGTAAGGGCCGAAAAGATAGCACGATTATCGTCGCTCAATGCCAACGAATGATAATGACGTACCAAATGGGCACGTGCTTTTCTAATCTCAACCCAAAGAGAACGGTTCCCGCTATCTTTTACCACGGTCCACTGCCCACGATAGATAACCCCCACGGCACTAATTCCTTTTCGATAGAGATAAGAGGCATAATCAAATGCATAGGGATTACCCGCATTTTGGGGTGCAGAGAGGGTGCCATACCAGCGTATATGGTCGCCACAGCGTAATTGGGTGGTCAACGTATCTTTTACAATGTACACTACTGCCTTTCTATCCATCTGCTCTGCTCGTATGGAGTCAGCAAATGCAGTGAGCTGGAGGTAGCAACAAACACTGTTCTCCTTTATTTGGGGCACATCCATGATCACGGCCTCATACAACATAGGTTTAGGCGAAAAGGAGAAATCGGTGTGCTTTCGGTGCAGCACCACAAGCAACATACCAACAGCAACAAAGAAAAGTGGCAAAAGCCAACCAAAGTGGCGACGAGAAAAGAGCATGCCAAGTGCGGAAAGAAAGAGGCCGAAAAATAGGATTGGGAGGGGGATAAGAATAGTATCGCTTAGTACAATACCTAGAATAAGCGGAAGTACTAAACGAAGAAAAGGGTATCTATGCAGATCGACCGGCACCTAGAGAGTGCTTTTAATGGCCCTTCAACGTGCTAATCATTTCTGTCGGATTGGGGGCAGAAAAAATAGCATTTCCTGCTACTAACACATCTGCACCAGCAGCAAACAAACGGGAGGCATTGGCTTGACAAACACCACCATCTACCTCAATTAAAGCAGTTGCATGTTGCTCATCTATCATTTTCCGGAGCTGTTTCACTTTCTCAATGGAATGCTCTATAAATTTTTGTCCACCAAAGCCTGGATTAACACTCATAATCAACACAAGGTCCACCTCAGAGATAATATCGCTCAATAGATGAACAGGCGTAGAGGGGTTAATGGTTACCCCCGCTTTCATACCTGCTTCTTTTATCTGCTGAACCACACGATGAAGATGTATAACCGCTTCATAATGAACATTCATAACCGCAGCATTTAAAGCTTTTACCTCTGGGATAAATTTTTCTGGATGAACCACCATTAGATGAACATCTAATGGTTTCTCCGTTAATTGTGCCACATATTTCAAAACGGGAAATCCAAAAGAGATGTTTGGCACAAAGACACCATCCATAATGTCAATGTGTAACCAGTCAGCTTCACTTTGATTTAACATCTGCAAATCATCGGCAAGATGTGCAAAATCGGCGGATAATAAAGAGGGAGAGATTAATCGATTCATAAGGTTGTTCTTTTTCTAAACAAATTTAATCGTTTTTTATTTAGAAACAAACAAAAAGAATTAGTTTAAAACGATTGGAGTTGTTTCACTCACCAATGAGATACTATCATAGTAGGTATGTGCAAAATCTTTTAAGAAAGATAAGGTGTCTTCGGAGGGCGTAAATATCTCATCAAAATTCGATGGTATTTGTTGTGATTCCTCACTAGAGACAGAAGTGTATACTTTTTTCATAGGCCTATTATATTAGATGATACAGTAATAACGAATAGCTACATCATTTAGTATACAAACCATCTGTTTTTTAGACTGGTAGTCACGACTACCCAACTGTTTCACCACGACTACCTAACTGTTTCACCGCGACTACCCAATTCGTTTACTGCAGGAGAATAAAAAAAGCAGTGCTTTGTTAGCACTGCTTTTCAGTTATATCTATTGTATTGGAGAGGAGAACATTCTACATGTTCTAGTCTAAAGTCAAAACCATCTGTCGGTCTACTGCTATTTTCCTTAAGTTTAAAACAGCATATCGCATCCTTCCTAAGGCTGTGTTGATACTTACATCACAACGCTCAGCAATCTCCTTAAAGCTCAAATCTTGGTAAAAACGCATGGTGATAACCTCACGTTGATTCTCAGGCAAAAAAGTCATCAGCTCTCTAACATCACTTAAAATCTGCTTTGTGATTAGCTCATGCTCTATGTTTTCTGCACAAAGATGATAATTGTTCAGCAAATCGGCATCGTAATCATCATTTGAGATCACATTCTTTGTCTTAATCTGTCGGAAATGGTCTATTATAAGATTGTGGGCAATACGCATTAACCATGCTGAAAATTTACCATTATCAACATAACGTCCTTGACGAATCGTCATTATAGCTTTTACAAATGTCTCTTGAAATATATCCTCTGCTAATTCGGTATTCTTTACCGTATAAAACACATAAGAATAGAGTTTATTCTTATATCGTTTCAAAAGAACATCGAATGCATCATTACTTCCTTTCTGATACAAATAGACTAATTCCATATCAGTCTTATTTTGTAAATTTCTCATTCTTTATTAAATTTGGTTTAAGTAATGATTTGCTATAGGCTGTTTTTTTGTAGGTGAATAAATGTTGAGAACCACAAAGCAACTTAATATTTTTCAGAAATAAAAGAAAAAGAGAAAAATAATTGTTAATATCTTTATTATTTTGCAAATAATCCATCTTTCAAACGATAACCGCGTAAGAAATCGGCTATAAACATCTTTTTCTTTCCAGTCATCTGCAACTCTTTTACATTAATAAAGCCATCGGTGGTTGCAATATGCAAAAAGGTTTTGCCATCGGACAAGATGGTGCCACATGGATAGGAATGTTCCTTAAGCAACTGCTCTACCTGATAGATCTTTACAACAACACCCTTTTCTCCTGGTAAAAAGAAAGTTGTCCACGAAGCAGGATAGGGAGAGAGCCCACGTACCAAATTATAGATAGACAGCGTGCTGTTTTCCCAATGGATACAACAGGTATATTTAAAGATTTTTGGAGCAGGTTTTAATACCGTATCCTTTACCAATCTCTCCTGTGGTATAGCTACCACAGAATCGTTTAATATTGCCTCTACTGTTTCCAAAACTAATTGTCCACCGAGCAGCATCAACTTATCGTATACCACACCAACATTGTCGGTTAGTGCAATAGGCACTGCAACTTGTTGAATAATCTCACCTGTATCAATCTCGTGCTTTAAGAAAAAGGTAGTGATGCCGGTTTCTTTTTCACCATTAATAACCGCCCAATTGATAGGAGCAGCTCCACGATATTGTGGCAATAAAGAGGCGTGCAGATTAAAGGTTCCTAGTTTTGGCATGTTCCACACAATCTCGGGCAACATTCTAAAGGCAACAACAATCTGTAAGTTAGCATTAAGCGCGCGCAACTCATCCACAAACGATGGGTCTTTTAAATTAGTGGGTTGCAACACCTTTAAACCATTAGACACCGCAAACTCTTTTACGGGTGAGGGAGATAAAATGCTACCATGGCGACCTATTGGCTTATCTGGAACCGTTACCACACCTACTACATTATAACCACCCGTAACGAGTTGCTTTAAACTCTCTACTGCAAATTCGGGCGTACCCATATATACTATACGTAAATCTTCTTTTCTCATAACTCGCATTTATTCCTCTGAAAAACGTACTAAAACCTGACGATAGGTATTAAAAATTTTTGATTTAGACACAAAGCCTAAATATTTGCCCTGTCTGTCAATAACAGGTAGATTCCAAGCTTTGGTATCATCAAACTTACGCATCACAACATCCATCGGCTCATCAATAAGGAGTTTAGCTGGTGGAGAGGACATTAATTTATTTACTTTAAATCGATGATACAGTTCCTGTCTAAACATTATATTTCGAATATCATCTAAGATTACAATTCCTAACAACACTTGATTCTCATCTACCACAGGAAAAAGGTTACGATGCGACTTAGAAATAGCTGTCACCAACTCGCCCAAATCCATCTCTGGATGAACCAATTGAAAATCGGTTTCTACCACATTCTCCACCTTCATCAAGGTGAGCACGGTTTTATCTTTATGATGAGTCAATAGTTCACCCTTTTTAGCTAAACGCATGGAATAGATACTATGGGGCTCAAAAATGATAATTGTTAGATAGGAGCAGATAGAGACAATCATTAGTGGTAAAAAGAGGTCGTAACCACCGGTTAATTCCGCAATTAGAAAAATACCGGTTAGCGGTGCGTGCATCACACCCGACATCAGTCCTGCCATCCCCATTAAAGCGAAATTCTTCTCTGGTAAACCTGGACCAAGATTCCATTGATTCAAGAATTGAGAGAAAACGAAGCCACCAACACAGCCTAAAAAGAGGGTAGGCGCAAACAAACCACCACAACCACCACCACTGGTAGTAGCAGAGGTAGCAAACACCTTGAAGATGATGACAAAAGAGAAATAGACTAAGATCAATTTGTCGGAGCCATAAAAAAAAGAGTTGTTCATGGCAGAACTCCAATCGGAGCTACTACCATTTATTAATAGGCTAATGGTGTCATACCCCTCTCCGTAGAGCGATGGAAATAAAAAGATTAAAGCACTCAACATTAATCCACCAATCAGCAATTTCATATAGGGATTGGAATGCTTACGAAACATATTCTCCGTGGAGTTCGTTGCACGCGTAAAATAGAGCGATAATAAGCCACAAAACACCCCTAGTAGAATGACATATGGAATACGCTCCATCATGAAATGATTGTCGAGGTGAAACTTAAACATGGCTTTTGTACCGAGTGTAAGGTAAGAAACCGAAGCAGCTGTAACACACGATATGAGCAGCGGCATCAGCGAGGCCATTGTTAAATCAATCATCAACACCTCTAAGGTAAACACCAATCCAGCAATCGGAGCTTTAAAGATACCACTAATAGCACCTGCCGCACCACAGCCTACCAATAGCATCAAGGTTTTGTGGTCCATCTTAAACGCACTTCCTAGGTTAGAGCCAATGGCAGAACCAGTCAGTACAATAGGCGACTCAGCACCTACAGATCCTCCAAAACCAATGGTGATGGCACTAGCAAAGACAGAAGAATATATGTTATGGCGTTTAATTCTCCCCTGTCGACGAGAAATAGAATACAAGATTTTTGTTACACCATGTCCTATATCATCTCTTACGATATAGCGAATAAACAACCCGGTTAGAAAGATACCAATTACAGGATAGACTAGATAAAGATAATTTTCATGTGTGGTATCAAACTGAGAGGTCAAAAAGTATTCTATAGCTAGAATCATTTTCTTTAATAGAAGAGCAGCTAAAGCTGTTAAAACACCTACAACAAAACTAAGGATTAAGATAAACTGCCTTTCTTTGATATGCTCTTCTCTCCATAAAATAAAACGATGCATGAGAGATAATGATTTTGTTTTAGTATTCATATATATATTTAAATTCCTTGTCCAGTAAAGATGGTTCGTATGGTATAAAATAAGATTTTAATATCGGTTGCTAAGGAACGACTACGCATGTATACAATGTCATATTTTAAACGTTCTATCATTTTGTCCACTGTGTTAGCATACCCATTTTTCACCGTAGCCCAAGAAGTTAATCCAGGTTTCACATTATAGACCATACAATAATGTGGCGCCTTCTTGATAATCTGATCGATGTAGTATTTACGTTCGGGTCTTGGTCCTACCAACGACATTTCTCCCTTTAGTATATTGATAAACTGTGGTAACTCATCTAATCGATATTTACGCATTACTTTACCAAAATTGGTTACCCGTTCATCATCTTCCGAAGAGAGCAGCGGTTGATCGGCCTGTTCGGCATCGTCATACATGGTTCTAAACTTATAGATAACAAAGGGAGCCCCATGATAACCTATACGCTCTTGTCGGTAGAACACCGGTCCAGACGATTCACGCCGGATACGATAGGCGATATAGAGAAAAAGGGGGGTCAGAAAAATAAGCGAGAAAAAAGAGGCTAAGACATCAAATGTCTGCTTTATGTTTTTTTGTGATTCGGGCATATTATCCCGTGTGACCTCAATCATAGGTTCGGTATAAAGCGAAGTCATTTTTACCGAACGACTTAAAATATTATATTTTCCCGTTGTTATTTGGATGGGTATATTATACTGATAGAGGGTATTTAAGAAGTTAAAGATAATATATTCATCAACCGTGTCTACCGCTACAATAATCTCTTGTATCTGGAGATTGCGAATCAGTGTATCAATATCTTCCCAAGTTCCCACTACTCTTTTCTTAGGCACGCGACAGGTTTCTAATCCTACATCCACAAAGCCAGTCACTAGATTACCAATCCCTTTAGAGCGGTCCGTTAATTCGTCATTCAACTTCCGTGCATTTTGCCCTACCCCAATAATCAAGGTTTTAAAGCCAAAGGTTCGTCGGTGTACACTACGCATTAGGCGTTGGGTCAAACAAAAACGAAAAACATAGACAAACAAAAACTGGAGTAGAAAATAGAAAGAGAGAAATTCATAAAAAATTCGATAGAGCGAAGGCATATCGTTTATGATGGCTAAGAAAAAGACAAGCAGGGTTCCCAACACAACGGACGAAAACGTGATACGTATCTCGTGTAATCGGTCTTTATGGATGGGCTTATTATAATAACCCGAGTAATAAAACATGAGTAACCAAAAGAAGGGAATCAATATCTGCAACTCTATTTCACGGAAATGCAACAAGTAATCGCCCAGATCGGCATAATTACGATAAGCATTTTTCTCATATCGATAACAATTAAAAAGTAACCAGGCTGCAGAAGAAGCCATGAAATCACCTATGATATATCGTAATCTTAATCCATTTTCAGTAAAATGCATTTGTTTCTATTATTTTCTGATGACAGCAATTTTTCCCCCATTGCCCAACTTAAGAATGCTTGATGGAGCAGGACAAGTTTGCTCTTCTTGGCGATAAGAAACGATATAGTCCACTTTTTGCTTGATCTCTTCACTAATTTCACTAAAATTAGCAGGAGAGGGTGCAGAACTCTTATTAGCAGATGTGGAGACTATCGCTTTTCTAAAACGAAAACAAAGTTCTTTAGAGAAGGATTCTTTAGTAACACGAATGCCTACACTTCCATCTTCTGCTATTAAATTAGTAGCAAGATTTCTGGCCTTATCGTAAATCACCGTCATCGGCTTATCTGCCACTTCTAAAAGCTCCCATGCTACAGGAGGAACGTCTGTTACGTAGAAATCAACCTTTATCTCCGAGTCTACTAATACCAACAAAGCTTTTGAATTAACCCGTTCTTTTATTTCGTAGACACGTTGCACTGCTGCCTCATTTGTGGCGTCACAACCAATACCCCAGATAGTATCTGTGGGGTACAGTATTACACCGCCATTATGCAACACTTCAAGTGCGTTCTTTATATCTTCGTTCATTTCTTTTTATCTATGTTTTGCAAATTTAGGAAGTTATTCCTGTATTACAAAAAAATAACGTTTCATTTTTGGAACAAACATGTATTATAAGCAGTTATCCATTTTTATACTGCAAGGGATAGTATACAACAACAGCTACAAACAGAGCTGTAAAAAGTCCATTTGTAGCTGTTGCTATTTTTAAAGAATTACAATTCGCTTGTAAATTGAAATTTAATCTTTTTAAAATCCATCTGTGCCATCTGTAGCACATAATTACTATCGGCTAAGAATACATCTCTACCCGATTTGTCTTTTGCCATGAATTGGTATTTTCTCTTTTTAAAAGCTTCTAACTCTGCTTTGTCGTCACTATCTATCCAACAGGCTTTGTATAAGCTTAGGGGTTCCCATCTACATGTAGCATTATACTCGTGCTCTAGGCGATATTGAATAACTTCGAACTGTAATTGCCCTACTGTACCAATAATCTTCCTACCGTTAAACTGATTAACAAATAGCTGAGCAATACCCTCGTCCATCAACTGGTCCACCCCTTTATTCAGTTGTTTCGACTTCATGGGGTCAGCATTCTCGATATATTTAAACATCTCTGGAGAGAAGCTAGGTAGTCCCTTGAAATGTAAATCTTCGCCTTCTGTTAGCGTATCACCAATCTTGAAATTACCGGTATCGGGTAAACCTATTATATCGCCTGCATAAGCCTCGTCAATAGTGTTTTTTTTCTGTGCCATAAACTGAGTTGGCGAAGAGAAACGGATGGTTTTACGGTTGCGGACATGGAGATAGGGTGCATTTCTAACAAACTTACCAGAACAAACTTTACAGAAAGCAACACATGAACGGTGGTTAGGGTCAATGTTAGCAGTTATCTTAAAGATAAAACCAGTAAACTTAGGTTCATCAGGCTTCACTATTCGTTCTATAGCTTGAACAGGTCGTGGGTTGGGAGCTATCTGTACAAAACAGTCTAACAACTCTTGTACACCAAAATTATTAAGCGCCGAACCAAAGAAAACGGGTGCAACCTCACCGGCTAAATAGCTCGGAAGGTCGAAAGAGGGATAAACACCCTCTATCAGAGTTAACTCTTCTCGTAATCGATCGGCTAACTCATCTCCAATATTTTCATTTAGTTGTGCACTGTTGATATCTACCGGTTTCTTCTCGGTAACTAACTGTTTATTGGGTGTATATAAATCGAGGCTCTGCTCATAGATATTATAAACACCTTTAAAACGTAATCCCTGTTCTATAGGCCAACTTAATGGACTAACATGGATTTGTAGTTCGGTTTCTAGCTCATCTAGCAGGTCGAAAGGGTCTTTTCCCTCTCGGTCCATCTTATTAACAAAGATGATAACAGGGGTATTACGCATTCTACAAACCTCCATCAATCGTCGGGTTTGTCGCTCTACTCCTTTTGCACCATCCACAACAATAATCACACTGTCAACGGCTGTTAATGTTCTAAACGTATCCTCAGCAAAATCCTGATGACCTGGGGTATCTAAGATATTAACTTTATACTGTTTATAGTCAAATTCCATTACCGAAGTAGTGACAGAGATTCCACGTTGTTTCTCTATCTCCATCCAGTCGGAAGTGGCTGTTTTCTTTATCTTATTCGATTTCACGGCACCTGCTACTTGGATTTGTCCACCAAATAGAAGGAGTTTTTCTGTCAAAGTGGTCTTTCCAGCATCTGGATGAGAGATGATGGCAAAGGTTCTTCTTTTTTCTATTTCATTCATAGGGAGCGAATATTTCTTCTTTATTATCGATGGAGAAAGAGACGTTAGCACAAGAGATTAAAAACGATATTACTTCTCGATGTAGACACTTCTCCATTAAATTCTATTTATAATCGTTTGAATTATGACACTTCAAACTTTAATTTGCCCTCTTTATCATCGAGATAAAAAGCAGACAGCATGGCAATAAAATGACTGATAGCTTCTATCGCTTTCAGGGTGTCTTTACTAATCTCTTTTTGCTGCATCTTCAACAAAACAACCCCATAAAGTGCTTCGAAACAGGTCTCTATCTCGGATACCTCTACTACAGAGGAGCCCGATTTACTTCGGAGTTCTACAATAAATGGAAGTACTTTGAAATAAGCAGCATGATAAAATGGGAATTGAGGAGAAGCGGATAGCTTTTGATGAAGTTCATTTAGCCAAATAATCACATTCTTATTGATCTGTAAATGGCCTTTCTGCATAACATTCTCATCGTGCATCATCTGGCTTAACTCACCATACCATTTTACCAATTCCTCCTTTTTGTCCTCATCTACCGCATACTTAGCAATGATAGAGACTTTTATTTTCTCTATATCACATTGATTGGCACGAATCAAATCTTCTATTTGCCACATGTAAAGAAGATACTCGCCTATACTTTTTTTTCTTAAATCTTGCGCTACAAACATAATCTACAACAGCTCTAAATAAATATTTATAAAATGGAAAGGAGAATCAGATGAAAGATATGCCCGTTAGGGTTAAGACCACACCAATCAGTGAGATAGCCATAACAATAACTCCAATTAAGCGATTGATAAATAATATACCACGCAAACGAAATGTTTTTCGCACCTTATCTACAATAAAGGTGGTGGTGAGCCACCAGAGAAAAGCACCAAAGGCAATAGCTAAATATCCCATCACGTGCTCCGCAACATTAACGCTGCCTGCTGCAAAAGCAAAACGAGCAAACAGTCCAATAAACAAGAATATAATTAATGGATTGGAAAGAGAGACTAGGAAAGCGGTGAGGAAATTATGGAAATAGCTTCCTTTTTTATCTGAAGTGGGACGGACCTTTTTCATAGGGTTACTGCGATAGGTATAAAAACCAAACCCTAAAAGCATAATACTACCAAAAATCTGCAGGAGTTGTTGATTACTATTAATAAAATCAAATATGAAACTCATTCCAAATCCTGTCAATAAAGCATATATTATATCGCTCAACGAAGCTCCTAAGCCTGTTACGAATCCATACCAACGCCCTTTATTCAATGTTCGCTGTATACACAAAACTCCAACAGGACCTAATGGGGCGGAAACTATAATTCCTATAATTAAACCTTGAAATATGGTTGTTAACGTATTCATCAATATCATGTTGCAAAGATGATATTTTTTTGTGACTTAATAGACATGTAGATTATGTTTTTTTGTTAAAACAACAGGGAGAAAGGGCTATTCTAGTGACTAAATGTTTCTCCTAACTTATTTAGAGAGCAAACAACGTATCTCATTGGGGGTATATCCACTCCGTATACGCCATTCATTAGGATACAAATTATTAACACGATTGCCTATGTTTTTTGAAAAGCCTAGTGGAATACCATTGAAGGTTAGCAACAGATAGCCCTTTGGAGCTGTGTCGCTTACCGCAAAACTTTCTTTTCGCAAATAAGAGAGGGCTTGACTAAAGGTTAATTCTACGCGAGCAAAGGCTGTGGGAGAGAGTTGTGTACTCATGGCTAATGCATGCGCTGGGATAAGGGACTTACCCTTGATCGTTGCTAATTCAATTCCTGCATGCAAAATACGCAGGGCTTTTAGTTGCTCCAACAAAGAGCTATGACAACGAGGAAAAGCGGTAACACGCCCCATTTGATTGGTTAACAGATAGGATGCTGGTGCTTGTAACCAATTGGCTATTTCTGCAGGACAGGCCTCTTGTTTCTCCCGCATCGCATTTTTCTTTGCACGTTTATCGGCCCTCTTCCGAGGGGATAGGTGCTGTTCTGCAACAGCTGCAAAGGGTTTACGCAACACCGCTAAAAAGAAACCTTCTCCTGCCGTCTTATGTGGAAAAAAGTGATATACAGGTATAGCAGCATCTACTAAATTACCCGTAACATTCCAACTATCGGGTATGGTTAATAGCAAGGGTTCTGCCGAGAACTGCTCCATCAGCCATGCTATATTTTCCTCATTCTCTGCGAGATTATAGGTGCAGGTGCTATAAATCAACAAGCCACCTGGTTTAAGAGAATCCCAAACATCGGTTAAGATACGACGTTGCCGTTGTGCACAAATAGCTACGTTCTCTGCACTCCACTCCGCTATGGAAGCGGGGTCTTTTCTAAACATCCCCTCACCAGAACAGGGCACATCGGCTACTATCAGGTCGAAGAAGGAGGGCAGGGCCTTAAAATCGGCTGGGTCATTATTGGTGACCACAACATTTGGACGCCCCCATTTAATCATATTTTCTGCCAATATGCGAGAACGTACACGTACCACTTCATTAGAAACGAGCAGACTGTTGGAAGACAACAAAGAGATTAGATGTGTTGATTTTCCTCCAGGTGCAGCACATAAGTCGAGTGCTATACAATCGGAAGGAACATATTGATTAATGGCTTGCTCTAGAAACATAGAAGCGGCTTCTTGTACATAGTAACAACCTGCATGAAACAGGGGGTCAAAAGTAAAAGTGGGACGCAAAGGAATATATGCACCGGTTTTAGCCCAATTAACTGGTAAATATTTCTCCGAATAGGTTTCTTTTGTTATTTTTGCTTCATTGAAACGAATACTAATAGGCGTTTCTTGCTGAAGCGCAGCGGCTAACTTTTCAAAAGATGCAGCACCTATATTTTTCTTTGTTTGATCGATGAAGACTTGGGGCAATTTCATAGGACGGTATAGATTGTTTTTACACATTAATTTGGCTACAAAGATACACTATAAAAATATTTTCTGCATAAAGAAGAAAAAAAAACCACTTTTTGCAACCAAATCATATACTTATACCGTCTAACAGACAACTATTAATAATAACGACCTAAATATTTACCATTATGTTAGCATTACCAATTATAGCAACACTACTTGCTTTTCTAGTACCTATAGTAATTTTAGGTATCATACTCATCTATTTCCACAAAAAAAGAAAAGCGACTAACGAGCTACTCATGAAAGCCTTAGAAGCTGGTGTACCTCTTCCAAAGGAGTATATCAAAAAAGAGGAAAACGAAGAAAAGATTGATAAGAGCCTCTTGGCGCGTGGTATCAAACTAACGGGAATCGGCGTGGGTCTTACAGGTTTACTATGGGGCTTAGTAGACGAAAGTATTGCATGGACTGGATTTCTTATCATCTGCGTAGGTCTCTCCCAAATTGTGGTTTACTTTAGTTGTAGACCAACAAATGAGGAAAAAACATCTACTACTCCAGTTAACCCAACAGAGAAAGAAACAACTACAACTAAGGAACAGCCTAAAACAGATGCCGGCTGTTCGGTACCTAATAACACAAAATCAGATAATTGGATTACGGATATAGAAATAATTGACGAAGAGACTCCAAACAGAAATTCATAAAAGATGAATAGTCCGAATGACTTTTGGTTGATAACTCAGATTGTTGTATTCAATAGAGTTAGCGCATTCAATACATTGGTAAAGAAATATCAATCGCCCATTCGACGCTTTTTTCTCCATCAAACAGTAGGCAATGAATCGTTGAGCGACGATTTAGCACAAGAGACCTTTATCAAAGCTTATAAAAATATCCAACACTTTAATAAACGCTCTTCTTTCTCTACATGGCTCTATCGTATTGCCTATAATGTGTTCTACGATGAGGTTAGAAGTAGAAAGGTGTACAATAATCTCGACACCTCAGAGGCGGCGTATAAGATGCATATAGAAACAAAAGATGTAGATACACAACTAGATGTTTATGCCTCGTTAAAAGGATTAAAAGAGATAGAACGGACATGTATTATGCTACGGTATATCGAAGATCTCAGCATAAAAGATATTGCGGCTATCACAAAGATACCGGAGGGAAGTATAAAATCGCATATTTCTAGAGGTAAAGTGAAAATGGCAACTTATTTAAAACAGAATGGATATGAAAAATAAAAAAGAGGATGAATTGCTCAGATCGTTTTTTAAAAGCCATACAAAAGAGATAGAAGATAATGGCTTTTCAGAAAAGGTGATGCAACAAATAGATCAGAAAAGACAATACAATGGCAGACTATGGGAGGTTATTAGCTATGGCACATGCCTGCTTTTATTCTTTCTATTAGATGGTACCAATGCTTTTGTTAACCTCTTCTCAAAAACATACAACTTTTTCCAACTCACGTTTAAAGATACATCGCTGCTTACTACTCTAGCGGCAGAACTTAATACCACTATTATTCTTCATATCTTAATTGTGGGAGGAGTGTTTATTGGCCTGCTGGTTGAGTATTTGAGAAATACAACTACAACACATTAGCCAACTATCATTTTTAGATTTTTCTCCTAGATATCCTTTTTTTTTGTAGTTTTGTAGATTCTAATAGCATATAAACATCTTACACATGAAACAATACATCGACTTACTACAAGAAGTGATGAACGAGGGCCATTTTAAAGGAGACCGAACAGGAACAGGAACAAAAAGTATCTTTGGCTATCAAATGAAATTTGACCTTAGCGAAGGCTTTCCCTGCTTAACCACTAAAAAGCTCCATTTAAAATCGATTATACATGAACTATTATGGTTCCTGAAGGGGGATACCAATATAAAATACCTACAGGATAATAATGTACGGATCTGGAATGAATGGGCAGATGAGAAGGGCGATTTAGGACATATCTACGGCTATCAATGGCGCTCTTGGCCCGATTATAAGGGAGGACATATTGACCAAATAAAAGAGGTGATTGAGACCATTAAATCCAACCCCAATTCAAGAAGGATGCTTGTTTGCGCTTGGAACGTAGCCGATTTACCAACAATGAAACTACCACCTTGCCATATACTCTTTCAGTTTTATGTGGTAGATGGTACACTTAGTCTGCAACTATATCAACGTAGTGCGGATATCTTTTTAGGGGTTCCATTTAATATTGCTTCTTATGCACTACTCTTACAGATTGTAGCACAGGTTACTGGTTTAAAGGCTGGTACGTTTGTACATACCTTGGGAGATGCACATATCTACAACAACCATTTTGAGCAAGTAGAACTACAGCTAACGCGTACACCACGCACCCTGCCAACCCTAGAGATTAATCCGGAGATTAAATATATCTTCGATTTCAAATATGAAGATTTTAAGCTAACAAACTATAACCCCTACCCGCATATCAAAGGAAAGGTAGCCGTCTAATTTATTCACCTAGCATACGCATATAAAATGAAAATATCGATTATTGTTGCCATTGCAGAAAACAATGGAATTGGAAAAGGTAATGCATTATTATACTGGTTGCCAAACGATTTGAAACATTTTAAACAGCTCACTACGGGGCACACAATAATCATGGGAAGAAAAACATTCGACTCACTACCCAAAGGAGCTTTACCCAACCGACGAAATATTGTGCTCACACATAAAGAGGAGCTGCATATTGCAAATGCAGAGACATTTCTCTCCCTAGAGCAAGCCTTGATGAGCTGCCAAAAAGAGGAAGAGGTATTTATTATTGGGGGGGCTAGTGTCTACAAAAAGGCAATGAAAAGTGCAGACACCCTGTATATCACACACATCTATGACTCAGGAAAAGAGGCTACTGTCTTTTTCCCAACGATAGATAAAGCTATTTGGAAAGAGAACAGTAGAGATGATCGCCAGAAAGATGACAAACATCTCCATGCCTATAGTTTTGTAGAGTATATCAAGAAAGACTAATAGTCTACTGCATCGGTCGTAATACCGCTTACGGGAGGTTGTCTGTTAATCGCTTCGTTAAAAGAAATCAATGTTTCTGTACTAGCTAAATTAAGTGTCTGCAACTTGTCGTGAATAAAGCTCAACAGGTGCTGATTGTTACGTGCATATATTTTGATAAACATATCGTATTTACCCGTGGTATAATGACACTCCACAACTTCGGGCATATCTTTTAGAGCAGCTAATACAGCATCAAACTGCGAAGGATCTTTTAAGAAAATACCAATAAAAGCACAGGTTTCAAATCCCGCATTTTGAGGGTCTAAAATATATTGTGAGCCTTTTAATATCCCTAAATTATTAAGTTTCTGTATACGTTGATGAATTACTGCACCAGAAACATTACACACACGTGCAACTTCTAGAAAAGGAATTCGTGCATTTGCAACGATCTGTTTCAAGATTTGTTCATCTAGATGGTCTAAATTATGATGTGCCATGGCTATTATTTATGTTCTAAAATTTCCGCAAAGTTAATTATTTTTTTGGAGAAAAAAAGAGATTTCGATGAATCGTGTTTAAATCAAATTAAATACATCTCGATTAGGAGAAAGTAAACCAAAGTTACTCGCAACAAAATAGAACACAGGCTATTCAGTTAAAAAACAAACAGGCTACTAAATAAAAAAACCACTAAGAAAAAATCTTAGTGGTTTTTTTTATCTAGATAATATAGACTACTGGCGTTGCGCAGCAGAATAATTGATCTTTAAAGCATAAGCTTGACGTAATGCTTGCTTGATATCGGTAACGATACCCATCTTACAATCTTTGTCAACCTTTAAAGAAACTTGCATAAATGGTTGATCTGCTTCAGCCATATTTGCTCTTTCTTGTATGATATAATCTTGAACCTGTGATACCTCAGCAAAGGCATCGTTCAACTGAATACGTGTACCAGCACCCATCTTATTGATGAACTCCTGAGTTGGTTTACCTACATAGATAAACGTAACCAATGACTTCTTCTCAAGCTTCTCGGTCTCAGTAGCTGAAGGCACTCTAAACTGTACTTTCAATGTTACCTCTCTCATGGTTGTTACAATCATGAAGAAGAACAAGAGAGTAAAGATAAGGTCAGGCAATGAAGACGTATTCAACGCAGGCATTTCTTTCTTACCCGATTTATTAAATTTTCCCATTACTTTCCTCCATATGATTTAGGTTCTGCCTCAGATATCTTCTGAGGATAATACTGGCGAACAGCAGCTTGCTGATCTTCTGTCAATTCACTATAAGATTTACCAAATTGTTTTTGAGAAACCTCATTTCTTAAGTCATTATATGCTGCAACAATCTCGTTCTGAACGCCAATGTATGCATCATAACTAGTTCCACGGTCATTCTGAAGTGAAATAACATGTTTTGCTGTTAGCATTACCTTTCCGAAGATAGGGATGTTTTTTTCACTTAATTCAGGTAGATTCTCGTCACCGTTTTCATTGAGAATAAACTCTTTGACACGATTTTTCAGCTGATCTACAGTAATATATGAATCACCACACATGATTTCATTGTTCATGTTGATCTTTACAATCAATACATTACGTTTCTTAGCCACCATATCCGTTTGTTTCTGGTCCTTTTCAGGTGGTGGTGGTAGTTTTCTCACTAAACCACGGTCAGTATCCATTGAAGTGGTTATTAAGAAGAATATCAGCAACAAGAATGCAATATCGGCCGTTGAACTTGAATTAATATCAGGTACTTTTCTATTTCCTTTTGCCATTCTTTTATTTGTTTAATTGGATAATTCTATATTAAGAAAACATTTTCTTTACACTGCCAGCTATGATTGCAAAGATAGTAAATCCAAGCAAGAAGTAAACAGATTGGAGAAGCATACCAGAAATCTTCAACCAGAAAGCGTCTGTATAAAGACCGTCTCCAGTAAGAACTCCTGCGTCAGAACTCATAGAATATGTAATTCCCAAAAGAATTACTAAAAGAATTATTCCCGATAACGATTTCACCGCTTCTACAGGATTAGCTATCAATGCAGAACCAAATTGTGCAACAGCAGCAAACAAAGTTACCGCAACACAAAGTCCAAGAACACCATAAACCAAGCCAAGTAAAAGGTCAGTATAGGCAGGACAAACGAATGTCTCGCCATTCATACTTACTGTTTGGCCGAACCCGCTGAAGTAGAACATTGCCAATACAGCAACGATAACTACAAAGAGTGCGTATAAAACATAGTATGAAATTCTATATGATAACTTAGTCATTTCTACTTATTTTTTATATTTCAAATTGTATTTGATAACCATATCTAATAAAGAGATAGAAGAGTCTTCCATGTTACTAGTAATACTCTCAATCTTAGCCAAGATATAATTATAAAATAACTGAAGGATCAATGCTACGATCAAACCAAAGATAGTTGTAATCAAAGCAACTTTCATACCACCAGCAACAACCGTTGGAGAAATATCACCTACTTTTTGAATCTTATCAAAAGCTTGTACCATACCAATTACAGTTCCTAAGAAACCTAAAGATGGAGCCATTGCGATAAACAATGTAATCCAAGAACATCCTTTTTCTAAGTAACCAGCTTGTACACCACCATAAGATACAACAGATTTCTCTACTACATCAATACCTTGGTCAATACGCATCAAACCTTGATAGAAGATAGAAGCAACAGGTCCTCTTGTCGAACGACAGATAGCTTTTGCAGCTTCAACATCACCTTTTTCCAAAGCTGATTCTACTTTTTTCAATAGTTTCTCTGTGTTGATATCAGCTAAACTTAAATAGATAATTCTCTCAATACAGAAAGCCAAACCAATCACTAAAGCAATTGATACTAAACTCATAAAAGAAGCAGTACCCTCAATAAACTTTGTCTTTAAAGCTTTATGGATACCTTCGTCCTCTTCGTCAACTTGAACCGTTGATTGATTAGGAACTTGAGCTTGTGCAGTTACAGCTGCTTTATCAACTGATTGCTCTGTAGCGGCAGGTTCTTTTGCTGCATCATCAGCTAAAGCGCTTTGAGACAAGCCAAATGTCATGGCTCCCATCACTGCAAGAATTGCAAATAACTTTTTCATTGTGTGTCTAATTTTTAAGATTTGAATAATTAATTGTTACTATTTGTTTTTATTTAAAATTTTCTTGCGGAGAGAGCGGGATTCGAACCCGCGATACGCTTTTGGCGTATACACGCTTTCCAGGCGTGCCTCTTCAGCCACTCGAGCACCTCTCCTTCTACTTAATAATGTAAATTACACCTTAGTTTTGAAATCGGCTGCAAATTACAAAAAAAACATGAATGCCAAACGATTTCTGGCACAAATGTATCTATTTTTTCATCCACAAAAGTATTATTACGTATAAATGATGAATATTCACATAAAATTAATAAACTTTAAAGAGAACCCGCCAAATGTTCCAAAGAGAATACTGCTAAAGTGTTATTCCAGATAACAGAGGCAACTTCTTCCTCCTCTTTATGATAAATAGCAGCTATTCTTTTGAGAATATAGGGCAGATAAGAGGATTCGTTACGCTTACCCCGAAAGGGAACAGGAGAGAGATAAGGCGCATCGGTTTCGAGTACTAATTTCTCTAATGGGATGGCGGGTAACACCTCCGCTAAGCCTGCATTTTTAAAGGTTGCTACGCCATTTATGCCCAACTTAAAATTTGGATATTTCAACAATAGTGCGGCCTCCTCTAAATTGCCAGAAAAACAATGAAAAACACCTTTAATGGGTGTATCCATATATCGTTTCATCACAGCATCTATCTCTTGAACAGCTGCTCGGGAATGAATAGAGACGGGTAATTGATAAGCGATGGACCACTGTAGCTGCTTTTCAAAAGCATCCGCTTGTTGTTTACAAAACTGTTTATCCCAATAAAGGTCCATACCAATCTCGCCTATTCCAACATAAGAAGTAGAACAATCTAAAAGAGATACCATCTTATCCAACACCGCAACATAATCCTCTCCCACCGATGTAGGGTGCAGTCCCATCATGGGAAAACAATGTTTTGGATATTGCTTGCAAAGCAAGAGTAAAGGCTCTACCGTAGACAGGTCAATATTAGGAAGTAATAATGCACGGACATCTGCCGCTAGCGCTCGTTCTATAACAGCTGATCTATCGGCATCAAATTCCTCCACAAAGGGATGCGTATGTGTATCTATAAATCTCATAACTTTAATCTTGTTCTCCTTTTCGATAATAGTAAACAACACCGTAAGCACGACACTTATTAACGCGCTCTTCTGTTGGCAGGTCGGCATAGAAATGCTCCACTTCGTTCCATACAGCAAGTAATAAATCGTCTACTTCTTGGCGCATTGCTGCTACATTTTGCAGATTAGCTGCTGTTAAATCCTGCAAGTTTTGTTGTTTCTCATAAGAGTCTTTAAAAAGGTCGTAATAAACCCTCACCTTAGCAATAGAGGGGTTAGATAATCTAATTAAACGACCATCGGCACATCTTTTCTGTTCGCCTTCAATAATATTTTCACCCCACATAAGGAGGGCTTTTTCACTCGTTAAATCGGGAACATTCGTACTGTTCTCCGGCAATTTATAGAGTGCCTTTTTAGCGGCACTTATTTCGCCACGGATAACAGACAGGTTCAGCACCTGAATAAAATGAGAGATATACAATCGAGCAGTCTTTAAATTGTTCTGGTGTTTTCTACTAGAGACTACTTGATTGTGGTAACACTGCTTATAATAAGTATGCACTTGCTGAAAACGAGGAAAGAGTAAATCAATCTCCGCAAAAAGCTTATACGAAAACACCAAATCTTTAGACGAATTGAATTTTCGAATAGCAGTAGACAAAGCTTTAAGACGAGCAGCGTCCGTTTTAGGTAATCGTCTATAAGGCATATTATATAATCTTATGTAGTTCTAAACATTAAATGTTCGGCAAAATCTAATAGGTTTTGTTTTTTTGCAGCAGGGAGAGAGACTGCAGCCAAAGAGGAAAGAGCTTGATCGTAACACATTTTCATCTTTATCTCACAGAATTCTCTAATCTTTAGTTGATCGTAAATAGCAGTAATAGCTGCCACTTTCTGAATAGGATCAAACGCTTTCTTATCTATCCATCGGTTGAGTTCCAAACAAGTAGCATCATCGGCCACTTCTAAGGCCTTGATAAGCATATAGGTTTTTTTGTTAGCACAGATGTCGCCCCCATTTTTCTTACCAAAAACAGCAGGGTCGCCATACACATCTAACAAATCGTCTCTAAGTTGAAAAGCTAGCCCAACACCAATACCAAAATTATAAAGCGCATCAGCATCTGCAGCAGATGCATGTGCTAGGAGTGTACCCATCTTCAAACTAGCCGCTAATAGAACCGCTGTTTTCAAACGAATCATAGTCATGTATTCAGCCTCTTTTACATCTCGTCGATGTTCAAATTCCAAATCGAGCTGTTGTCCTTCGCAAACCTCTAGGGCAGTATCTGTAAAAAGTTGTTGTACTACTGATGCACAAGAGGGGTCCAATTGTTGAAACAAATAACGATAGGCCAAAATAAGCATGGCATCTCCAGAGAGAATAGCTACATTATCATTCCATTTATTATGTACCGTTTCCTTACCACGACGCATATCCGATTTATCCATTAAGTCGTCGTGCAAAAGCGTAAAATTATGATAAACCTCTAAAGCAGTAGCCTGTGGCATCACAGTGGAAACATCATCTTTGTACAATTCATAAGCCATCATCAGCAATGTTGGACGCAAACGCTTTCCTCCAAGTGATAAAATATAGCGAATAGGTTCATACAACTTATCAGCTGCTCCCGAAAAAGGTAAGCCAGACAAGTATTTATCAAAATCAGCTGAATAATTGTGTACTAAAAACATAACATTAAAATCGACTTTAAAAAAAAAGGGACTGCCAAAGCAATCCCTATAGAATATTTTATCTAATTACTGAAGTCTGAACGTAACGGGAACAGTGTATTTTACACGTACAGCTTTTCCACGCTGTTTTCCAGGTGTCCATTTAGGCATCGATTTGATTACACGCAACGCCTCTTTATCTAAATAAGGGTCAACGCTTCTCACAACCACTGGATTTACAATACTACCATCTTTATTCACGATAAATTGAACAACAACACGTCCTTGAATACCGTTTTCTTGTGCAATGGTTGGATATTTAATGTTCTGACCTAAATATTTCAAGCAAGCACCCATTCCTCCAGGGAATTTAGGCATATCCTCTACTACTACAAAGACCGTTTGTTCTTCTGGTTCTGGTTCTTCAATAACCTCTACTTCTTTAATTTCTACAGCCTCACCAGTTTCCTCACTAGATTCAATAACTGTTTCTTCCACGTCAGCATCATTCTCAATAATTTTGAGTTCCTCAGACATCGTAGGAGCTGGTGGTGGTGGTGCTGCTGGTTTTTCTTCTTGGATTGTAATTTCCATTTCTTCCTCTGTAATAACATCACGGGTGACATTACTTAGATCGATTTTAACATCACGTTGCGACCACTCAAAGGCTACAAAGAGCACCGCTAAAACAACGACTAAACCAAGTAACAAACCTGTCAGTCTTTTGTCTTCCAGATTCGCTTTTGGTGATTTTTTAATTTCCATAGTTTATAATTATTTTATTTGTTACGAAGTCTGAGGGCAAATGTAGCACATTTTTTTATAATTCGTTTTGGTTTCACCATTTTTTAGCTCACCAAATTAGCATTTTTATTTTTTTAAATGCTTTTAGCAACTAAAAACCTATAAGGTTGCGTTAGTAATATAAAATGAACTAAAACAAAATGAATAATTTATCTTATCCATATTAAGTTACTTAAAAATGCCGTATATTTGGACACTAAACGAAATCATCGAATGAGAAGAAGCAAAAGAGAGACAAAAGATAAGAAATTAAAAAAGTGCCTAAGCACCTTTTTTTTTAGAAAAAGGATGATACTAACGGCTCTTTTGTTACTTACGATATCCACTTCAAAAGCCCAAACCGAAGATGCCGTTTTTCATTTTTTGGAACTCCCCCTCTCTTCACATGCTGCGGGATTAGGTGGAACAAATATCTCCATCATTGAAGATGATATCACCATGGCACTGCATAATCCAGCCCTACTCTCTTGTATCTCAACCAATAGCCTTAGTCTAAATTATATGACCTATATGGATGGAGTAGGAGTAGGAAATGCCGCCTACGGACGATTTCTTACCGATCGATCTACGATTGCTGTCTCTGCACAATACATTAACTATGGTACTTTGCAACAAACCGATATAGAAGATACCAATCTAGGTACTTTCTCGGCTAAAGATATTGCAATTGCTGGAACCTATGCATACGACCTAAGCGATTATTGGAGTGGAGGAGTTACCGCCAAGTTTATCTTTGGTAATTATGCAAGCTACTCCTCCTTTGCCATTGGCTTTGATCTAGGGTTGAACTACTATAATAGTCAGACCGATTTCTCTGCTTCCTTTGTTCTAAAGAACATAGGAGGACAGATTGATGCATTCGATGAAGTAAAAGAAAATCTGCCTCTCGATTTACAGTTCGGTATAAGTAAAAAATTAGCACACGCCCCTTTCCGCATCTCCGTAACAATGCAGGGGCTAAATAATTGGAGTTCCTCCTTTACACAAGATGGAGAGAAAGAAAAGTTTTCAAAACTATTTATGAACCATTTTGTTTTTGGTGTTGACTTTTTAGCCTCCGAAAATTTTTATATCTCTGGCGGATACAATTGTAAAAGAGCTAGTGAGATGAAGGTAAACGATGTTAGTAATTGGGCAGGTATGTCCATTGGTGCAGGCATGCAGATAAACAGATTAAAGGTTGGTGTTTCTTACGCCAAATATCATGTTAGTAGCGCTTCGCTATTTTTCAACCTATCTACCACCCTTTAAAGCATATCACATAAGCAAACATATAGAAAGATGAAAAAAATAACAATAGCAATCGATGGTTTTTCCTCTTGTGGAAAAAGCACCATGGCAAAAACACTGGCTAAATCAATTGGATACATCTATATTGACAGCGGCGCAATGTATAGAGCTGTCACCTTTTACTGTTTAGAAAATAATCTATTTAACGGAAAAGAGGTGCGCATAGATAAGCTACGTGAACAGATGGATGCTATCCATATCTCTTTTGCACTTAATAAAGAGGGAAAACCAGAAACCTACTTAAACGGCGAAAATGTGGAACAACAGATTCGCAGTATGAATGTGTCCTCACATGTTAGTCAAGTAAGCACTATCGACTTTGTACGCACCACAATGGTTGCAGCGCAACAGCAGATGGGAGCTGCTAAAGGGATTGTGATGGATGGACGAGATATCGGTACCACCGTCTTTCCCGAAGCAGAACTAAAAATATTTGTTACCGCATCGGCAGAGATTCGTGCACAAAGACGCTATGATGAGCTAAAACAAAAAGGAGAAGAGGTCGATTTTCAGAAAATATTAGAGAATGTAAAAGAACGAGATTCCATTGACCAGAATCGTGTGATTAGCCCTTTGCGCAAAGCAGAAGATGCCTTTTTACTAGACAACAGCTTATTAACCATTCCAGAGCAACAAGAATGGCTCATTCAGAAATATCAAGACACTATTCATCATTAAAGCGTAATACAAATGTCTAAAGTAGAAATAGACAAGAAATCGGGATTTTGCTTTGGGGTAGTCACCGCTATCCGCAAGGCAGAAGAGGTGTTAGCAGAAGGGAACACACTCTATTGCTTAGGCGACATCGTGCACAACAGCAAGGAGGTGGAGCGTCTAAAAAACATGGGGCTTAAGACCATTAACCATGAAGATTTTAAAAAATTACGACACGCCAAGGTCTTATTAAGGGCACATGGCGAACCTCCCGAGACCTATCGTATTGCAAAAGAAAATGACATAGAGATAATAGATGCTACTTGCCCCGTTGTACTAAAGCTGCAACAACATATCAAAAAAGAGTATACAGAGAAAAGCCAGAGAGAAAGACAAATTGTTATCTATGGAAAAAATGGGCATGCAGAAGTTTTAGGGCTAGTGGGACAAACAGAGGGAAAAGCCATTATAGTGGAACAGTTTTCCGATGTTGAAAAGATAGACCTCACAAAAGATATTCTGTTTTTCTCACAAACAACCAAGTCGCTCGATGGTTTTAAAAAGATTGTTGAATATATTCAACAACACATCGCAAAAGATATATCCTTTCATTATTTCGACACGATATGCCGACAGGTAACGAGTCGGATTCCCAACATTAGTCAATTCGCCTTATCCCACAACCTGGTTCTATTTGTTAGTGGTAAGAAAAGTTCGAATGGAAAAATGCTTTTCAATGAATGTCTAAAAGTAAATCCAAATACGCATTTTATTGATAGTGCAGCAGATGTTACACTAGAGATGCTAAAGGATGCTCCTTCAGTAGGCGTTTGCGGAGCCACCTCCACTCCAAAATGGTTAATGGAGGAAGTAGAAGAAAAAATAAAACGACTACAAAATATGGAATAAAACAACACTAAACAGCCCCTCTAGTTAGGAAAATTAGTGATATTTTAAAAAAAGATATTACGCGTTTAGAGTTATTTTATGTATGTTTGCAGCTGAAATAAACAATAAAAAGAACATGAAAACAAAGTGCATTGGTATTCTTACATCTGGTGGTGATGCGCCAGGTATGAATGCAGCAGTTCGCGCAATAACACGATCTGCTATATATAATGGATTTTCAGTTAAAGCCATTTATCGCGGCTACGAAGGACTTATTACAGGAGAAATCGAAGAATTTAAGACACAAAACGTAAGTAATATCATCCAAAAAGGCGGTACTATTTTGAAGACTGCCCGTTCAAAAGAATTTCGCACACCAGAGGGACGACAAGTTGCCTATGAAACACTTCAACGAGAGGGCATCGATGCACTCGTTATCATTGGAGGAGATGGTTCACTTACCGGAGCACGTATCTTTGGAGAAGAATATAACATCCCCTGTATTGGCCTACCTGGTACCATTGACAACGATTTAAATGGAACCGACACCACCATTGGTTATGATACAGCCTTAAACACTATTATTGAATGTGTGGATAAGATTAGAGATACAGCCACCTCGCACGACCGTCTTTTCTTTGTAGAGGTTATGGGACGTGATGCTGGTTTTCTTGCACTAAACAGTGCGCTTGCCTCGGGTGCAGAAGCAGCTATTATCCCAGAAGATCAAACCGACTCCGACCAATTGGAAGAGTTTATCAACAGAGGATTTAGAAAATCAAAAAAGAGTAGTATTGTAATAGTAGCCGAGAGTCCAAAAGATGGAGGTGCTATGCATTATGCTGACCGTGTTAAAAATGAATATCCACAATATGATGTACGTGTTACTATCTTAGGACATATCCAACGTGGTGGTAGTCCAACAGCTAACGACCGTATATTAGCTAGCCGACTAGGAGCAGCAGCCATAGAAGCTATTCTAGATGGTCAACGCAACGTTATGGTAGGTATTCAAGACAACGACATCGTATATGTTCCCTTTAACAAAGCGATCAAAAAAGATAAAAAGATTGATAAGGGTTTAATTCAAGTATTGAATCAGCTATCTATCTAAACCCACTCCAACAAAAAAGATGCATTTAAAGACGGGATAAACTCCTTCTTAAATGCATCTTTTTTTTTATTATAATTGAGACTTCAGCGTATTGAATTTCTCTTTTAAATATTTTCCTGTATAGGATGATGAACATTTCATCACCTCCTCTACTGTTCCCTCTATCAGCAATTGCCCCCCTTTATCTCCACCTTCTGGACCTAAGTCGATAATATAATCGGCTGACCGGATAACATCTAAGTTATGTTCAATAATCAATACCGTATGCCCCTTTTCAATAAGTGCATCAAACGATTGCAATAAATTTTGAATGTCATAAAAATGTAATCCCGTAGTAGGCTCATCAAAGATATAAAGGGTAGGTTTACTCTTCTCATTACTTAAGAAACGCGCCAATTTAACGCGTTGGTTCTCGCCACCAGATAGGGTAGAAGAGGATTGTCCCAATCGGATATACCCAAGACCCACAGCCTGCAAATAATGCAACTTATTCACAATCTTAGACTCGTTGTAGGTTTCAAAAAAAGTGATTGCTTGGTCAACCGTCATCTCTAACACATCATAGATGGTAGCACCTTGAAAAGTGACCTCAAGAATTTCCTTTTTAAAACGTTTACCGTGACAGCTCTCACAAACCAATTTTAAATCGGCCATAAACTGCATCTCAACGGTCACCGTACCCTCACCTTTACACTCATCACATCGTCCACCGTCCGTGTTAAAAGAGAAATGAGAAGGTTTATATCCCATTAGCTTAGACATCTGTTGCTCAGAGAACAACCGACGAATATCATCATAGGCCTTAATATAGGTAGCAGGATTAGAACGAGACGATTTACCAATAGCGTTTTGGTCTACCATTTCAACGGCAGTCAACCTATGGATATCCCCTTCTAAGCCATTGAAATCGCCAGGTTGTTCACCACCTTCTCCTAATTGATTCTTTAGCGACCGATACAATAAATTGTTTACTAAAGTCGATTTACCCGAGCCACTAACTCCAGTTACCACAGTCATTACATTCAATGGAAAAGTAACATCAATCGATTTTAGATTATTCTCGCGAGCACCCGTCAACTGAATACTAAGGTTCCAATTGCGATGTTTAGAGGAGATCAGCAATTGATCTTGTCCAAGTAAATATTTAGCAGTATAACTTCTTTTAGCTTCCTCCAGTTTGGTCAAATCGCCCTTATAGACCACTTCACCACCCATTCGTCCTGCATTAGGACCTATATCAATAAGATAATCGGCAGCTCGCATCACCTCCTCATCATGTTCCACAATAATCACGGTATTGCCTAGTTGTTGTAAAGCACGTAGCACACTGATTAAACGCTCCGTATCCCGAGAATGCAAACCGATGCTTGGTTCATCTAAGATATAAAGAGAACCAACCAAGCTACTTCCCAGCGAGGTGGTCAACCGAATACGTTGACTTTCTCCACCCGAGAGTGTATTACTGTTTCTATTGAGCGTAAGATATCCTAAGCCAACATCCATAAGAAAACGAATGCGACTAGTGATTTCAATTAGAATACGTTTTGCTACGAGCGCTTCACTCTCGGGTAAAACAAGTTGGTCAAAGAAAGCACCAAGCTCCTCTATAGATAGATTCACCAGATCTGTAATCGACTTGCCTGCCACTTTAACATAAGTAGCTTCCTTCTTTAAACGCTTGCCTTTACATAGAGGACAAATAGTTTTTCCTCTATAACGCGCTAACATTACTCTAAACTGAATTTTATATTGTGATTCTTCTAGCATAGAGAAGAATTGGTCTAAACAGATTATAGCTCCATTATCACCATGCCAAAGCAGATTTTTTTGCTCGGAAGTTAAATCATGATAGGGAGCAAAAATAGGAAAGTTATAAGCAGCAGATTGACGAATAAATTCCTCTTTCCATTTGCTCATCTTCTCGCCGCGCCAACAAACAACAGCACTATCGTACAAAGAGACTGACTTATTAGGAATCACTAAGTTCTCATCCACCCCTATCACCTTGCCAAATCCTTCACATTTTGGACAAGCACCAATAGGAGAATTAAAAGCAAACATCTGGTCAGTAGGCTCTTCAAAATTTAAGCCATCTGCCTCAAAAGATTTACTAAAGTGAAAGAGAGAGTTCTCCTGGTCTTCCACCATAAATCGTAGATAACAAACATCGTGACCTTCGTAAAAAGCAATCTCTACAGAATCAAGAAAACGACTAATCAAATCTTTTTCTTTACCACAACTTAATCGGTCTATCACCAATAATATTTTATCTGCAGCAGTAATCTCCTTATCTTTTAGTTCCCCATCCTCGGTTAAGATATCATCGAGTTGATAAAGCTCTCCATTCACTTCGACACGGTTGAAACCCGATTTTAGATAGATAGACAGTTGTTCATCTATAGATCGGTCTGTAGGTAAAATAATGGGAGCTAACACTAAAAAGCGTGTTCCTTCTGGAAAAGTTTGCATACGTTTTAAAACATCCTCGGTAGAATGTTTCTTAACAACTGTGCCACTAATGGGAGAATAGGTTACACCAATACGTGCAAACAGCAAACGTAGATATTCATAAATCTCAGTGGAAGTACCTACTGTAGAGCGTGAGTTACTGCTATTCACCTTTTGTTCAATGGCAATAGCAGGAGGAATACCCTTAATAAAATCACACTCTGGCTTACTCATCCTTCCTAAAAACTGTCGTGCATACGACGACAGACTCTCTACATATCTCCGTTGTCCCTCAGCATAGATAGTATCAAAAGCCAATGACGATTTGCCAGAGCCCGAAAGTCCTGTTATAACGACTAATTTGTTGCGAGGAATATCAATATCAATATTTTTTAAGTTATTGACTCTTGCCCCCTTTATAGAAATACACTTGTTTATACTCATAAATATCAACCTAACTATAGCTTGCAAAGTTAGCATTATTTCTTAAAAGAATTGGCAGAAGCTAGTTATTTTCTTATCTTTGTAAAACACTTTAATTGGAAAAATATGAAGTTTAAGACATTACTTATTTTGTGTTTAAGTTGTATACAACTAGCAGCTTTTGCGCAATTACCTAAACGTGAATTCAGAGGTGCTTGGCTGCACACAGTCAGTGGCGATTATCAAGGAATGCCCACTAATAAACTAAAAGAGAGACTTGTAAAAGAATTAGACAATCTACAAGAAGCTGGAATCAATGCTGT
>Ga0172378_10000065_pt1 | contig 73161 bp, 74 predicted proteins | sample GrowelOW332metaG_FD_119755 | JGI IMG/M metagenome (GOLD analysis project Ga0172378, IMG submission 119755) | Groundwater microbial communities from an aquifer near a municipal landfill in Southern Ontario, Canada - Pumphouse #3_1 metaG | ecosystem: Environmental > Aquatic > Deep subsurface >... | reverse complement strand
GTCCACTGCCGCACAGGCAGCTTAGAAAATCTCAATATCAAGCGCCCCTTCTGGTGATGTTCTTGAAGCCAGAGCCCATGGGTGGCAAGAAAATATAGTCCTCTGTTCGTCAACTCCGTGGTTTGTTTTATTGACCTGGAAGGCCTCTTTAACGGCAAGCAGATTCAACGGGCGGGGCTGGAAGATCATTTTTGTGGTATACTGTCTGGTCTGCCCATGGGGGTGGATACCTGCTGCACCAGCCATGCGGATGCCGACCAGAATGATATAAGGGGACCTTGAATAATCAGTCTTTCGCCCATCTTCTTCGTTGCAGTCAGAACTTTATCCTCCGCCAAATCGAGGAACGAGACGTCGAGAGATCAGTCATGGCTCTAATAAATTTTCTCCTGTGCCCTGAATATGAACGAAATACAAGATTATTCAAGGTATCCTTATGCTGAACTATCAGCCCACCTCTTTTCACGATGTCGTGTATCTTCGCAAACTGCTCAACCGTGCACCTGCTCCGGAATTTGCAGCGTGGCAGGAGAAGATGTCTATTTATGATCGACAGAGAAATCTGTTTTGCATTCAATCCGGGAACACTCTGCTGCAAATTGGTCAGGAGTAATCACCATGACAACTAAAAAATATCGCAAATACACCTGTGCAGGTGACGGCTCTCTTATCAGTGCTGATCCCTGGACAAAACTCAGACAATTTACCGATGCCCGTGTTGCTCTCGGGAGAACGGAAGTCAGCCTGCCTCTGCAGGAATTCCTGCGGTTTAAACTTGCCCCTGTGAAGGCGCGGGCTGCGGTGTATCAGCGGGTCGATGTAAAGGATATCTCTTCGGCTTTTGACAGGCTGCAGCGTCCCCTTGTTTCCTTGAACAGCAGGGCTGGGTCCCGTGAAGAATATCTTTCCTGTCCGGATAAGGGGAGACATCTGGATACATGTTCACAAGAGCAGCTGCAGAATCAGGAGCAGGGTTTTGATCTCTGTATTGTTATCTGCGACGGATTTTCTGCACCGGCAATATATCAAAATGCCATTCCGTTTGCCGACGGATTGCTCAAGATTATTGAGCAGACGACATTGACGGCGGCACCGGTCTGCTTTGTCAGCAACGGCAGGGTTGCTGTTGGTGATGAGATTGGCCATCTGCTTCAGGCAAAGATGGTGGTCACTTTAATTGGAGAGAGACCGGGCCTGGGTTCTCCCAACCCCCTTGGCGCCTGTTTGACCTGGAATCCGCAACCAGGCCTGACGGACGAATCCCGTAACTGTATCTCCAATATAAGGCAGGGTGGTCTGCCGGTGGCTGAAGGGATCAGAAAAGCCGCCTATCTTATTGAGAGAGCATTTGAAATCAGGAAAACAGGTGTGGAGCTGGAGGATAAGATGGAGGATCAATATGTGCCGCTGGCGGGTATGCAGCAGAAGGACCGTGGGAACGTAAGGTAATATCGGGAACATTGACTCTTCTGTCCTGAGTCGTTTTCTTCATGGTTCCCCGGGGGTAAAGCAGCCGATCCGGATTTTCCTGTAACAGGGAAGTCCGGATCGGCTGCTTGTCGTTTGGATGCTTTACGTTACCCTCAAGATTGCTCAACGCATTGCTTTCCCTTCCCTGTAAAAGAAAGAAGAACCAGCATCAGAGCTCTCAGTGCCATGCCGTCGAGGCGGAATGACCAGTGCGGAAAGAAGTAGAGGATGTCAGCGGTGATTATCAGCAGGTGAAAGGTGAGGTTGAGATGTGTCTTAAAAAATCCGGCGAAAGCAATGGAGAGAAGATATCCTGCAAGGTTGCGGAGATAATTGCTCCAGGGAACCTTGAATATGAATGAAATACAAGATTATTCAAGGTACCCTTTAGTGGAAAAATAGTTAGAATAAGCTTGATCACGGGGCATTTCCTCATCCTGGAGTGAATCCTCCTGCTTTGGATCTGTCTCCATACTCTTTCTGGTTTTGTGCTCTATTTATCATTATCCCGACAGGAGGAAAACGGCATGAAAAAAAGTGAATTAAAGAAGACTGCCTGCGAGTTACTGGAATCTGCCAGTATCAAGGTGGGCGGCTCCAATCCATGGGACATTCAGGTCCATAATGAAGGCTTTTATGCAAGGGTCCTCGCCAAAGGCTCTCTGGGGCTCGGAGAGTCGTATATGGAGGGGTGGTGGGAGTGTGAGAAGCTTGATGAATTCTTTTTCAGGATTCTTTCACAGGGGCTGGACAGGGCTGTTATCCCGTTCAGCGATTCGCTGAAGATTTTCAAGGCTCGCATTATCAATATGGGAAGTCGCTCAAAGGCCTTTGACGTCGGCAGGAAGCATTACGATATTGGCAACAGGATCTATCGGCAAATGCTCGACAAATTGATGATTTACAGCTGTGGATACTGGAAAAATGCTGCGGATCTAAACGAGGCCCAGGAGAATAAACTTGACCTGATCTGCCGTAAACTCAAGCTGAAGCCGGGGATGAAGCTCCTCGATATTGGCTGCGGCTGGGGGGGGACTGCCCGCTATGCGGCGGAAAAATATGGGGTCAGCGTTGAGGGGGTAACGGTTTCCGAGCAGCAGGCAAAGCTGGCGAAGGAGTTGTGTGAAGGTCTTCCTGTAAATATCCACCTGCAGGATTATCGCAGTATCACAGGGGTGTATGACCGTATCGTCTCGGTGGGAATGATGGAGCATGTGGGGGTAAAAAACTATGCCACCTATTTTAAGGTCGCCCGTGAACATCTGACGAGAGATGGTCTTTTTCTACTGCATACCATCGGCTCGAATACCTCGAAGATTAGTCTGGATCCGTGGATAGAACGTTATATCTTTACGAATTCAATGCTGCCTTCAGGAAAACAAATCCTTAATGCCAGTGAAGATCGTTTTATCGTTGAAAACTGGCACAATTTTGGTGCCGATTATGACAGAACACTGCTGTGCTGGTACGGGAATTTCAAGGCGGGCTGGGGCGATTTGAAAGAGTATTACGATGACACCTTTTACCGCATGTGGGAGTATTACCTGCTTGCCTGCGCCGGGTGTTTTCGCGCCAGAAAGATTCAACTCTGGCAAATTGTCTTCTCTCCCCATGGTGTTCCCGGCGGGTATGTGGTGCCTTATTGAAATAAAGGGACCTCAAATATGAACGAAATACAAGATTATTCAAGGTCCCCATAAGGAACGGAGTCTGAGGCAATTGCTGAGGAGATACGCTGCCTGCCTTAATTGCTCCAGGTTGGCAGGCAGACCGAATTTTCTCCCCCTTACCGGAACCACCTTTACAGTAACGGCATAGAGCTCCTGGATGGTTCTTGAGGTGATTGTCTGCCGTGGGGTGCCGTCTGCATTGGGAAAACGGAGATGGGAAGGCCGCGTTACAGCGACAGGCGGTCGGTCTCTTTGCGGAGAAATTCGGTGAGGCGCTTGTGCATGTCGTAGAATTCCTGAATCCTCTTTGCCCCGGCTTCAGTGACGACCGCGCCGCCGCCACCTTTTCCCCCCGTGCTTTTCTCCACCAGTGGACTTCGCGCGTTACGATTCATGGAGTCAACAAGATCCCAGGCATGTTTATAGGACATCTTCAAGGCTTTGGCGGCTGCAGAGATGGAGCCGTGTTCCGCTATTTTTTCCAGCAGTACGATGCGGCCGAAACCGACAAAAGTTTCACCATCTTTCTCAATCCAGATTCGCGCCCGGCAGTGGTAACCGGGGGAGATTTCCTCTGGCTTGTCTGTTTTTCTGTGTTTTTTCATTGAGAGAACTGTGGGGTAGAGTGTGAAGTGGTGATTGATGCGGATGCAACGATGGGGTTGCATCCCTGTTTGGGGACATTGGCACGACCGCTGGTTACGGCGATGTTATAAATACAACAGGCCCGTCTTCCTTATGGGGGAGACGGGCCTGTATCGCTTCAGTGCCTGAAAGAGAATTTTAAACTGTTTTTATTTGAGGATGTTTTTCACGTCCCTCAACTCTGCAACAGTTCTCTTTAACTCCGCAGTCTCTTTTACGCCGGGGATATCTTCTACCAGCCCGCGGCCGGTATCTTCCACATCTTTCACCCCTTTCTTAAAAGAGCTGATTGCCCGGCCGAGACTGGAACCCAGTTCGGGCAGACGTTTTCCGCCGAATATTACGGCGACAATGGCGAGGATAACACAAAGTTCGGGGGTTCCCATTCCAAACATGATTAAAGGCTCCTGTTATTCAGATTTTTCGTTTTTTTCGTCATCGATTGTTTTCTGTTCTTCTTTTTTTGTGGCATCTTTGAAATTCTTGATGCCTTTCCCGAGACCGGCACCCAGCTCAGGAAGTTTGCCAGCGCCGAAGATAACAACCACAATGGCGAGAATAACGAGCAGTTCCCAGATTCCCATTCCAAACATAGTGCATACCTCTTTTAAAGTTCATGGGCCTTGCGGCCTTTTTGTGCAAGTTTTTTCTCGAATGAATCAGCTTTTACGTGCATGTTCAGCAATATATCGCTGGATCTCATCCTTATCAGCCGGCATGGTGACGCATTTACTTTCATGCTCCATCAGGCCCTCAATCTGGGGTGGCTGAGGTGGTACTTTACCACATGCTTCTTCAACAACGGCGGGGAATTTTGCCGGATGCGCGGTGGCGAGACAGACAATCGGCACGCCCGCAGCCCGGTTTCCAGCCGCAGCGCAGACGCCGACGGCGGTGTGCGGGTCGAGCAGGTAGCCGTTCTCTTCGGAAAACTTCCTGATGGTCTCTTTCACCCCTTCCTCGCTTACGCTGGTGGTGGTAAAGTCGCGTTTGATCTGATCCATATAGGCGGAGAGATCAATCCTACCTTTGGCGGCAAAGGTCTCCATGAGATTTTTCGTTTTGACGGCATCGCTGTCCATGAGATAAAAAAGGTAGCGCTCGAAGTTGGAGGCAGCCTGGATATCCATGGAAGGGCTGGAGGTGAGTTTTACCTCGCCGAGAGAGTAGTCGCCGGATTGAACCATGCGGCTGAGGATGTCGTTGCTGTTGGTTGCCAGCACAAGGTTGCGCAGGGTTCCCTGGGGCAGCATTTTACGGGCGATATAGCCAGCAAAAATATCGCCAAAGTTCCCGGTGGGGATGGAGAAATCCACCGCGAAATCCTTCTCTTTCTTCATCAACTGCAGAGCGCTGTAGACGTAGTAGACAACCTGCGCGAGCACCCGGGCCCAGTTGATCGAATTGATGGCACCCAGGCGATACTTGTGTTTAAACTCGGTGTCATTGAAGATGCTTTTCACAATCGCCTGGCCGTCGTCAAACGAGCCTTCAATGGCGATATTGAAAATGTTGTCATCCATCACGGTGGTCATCTGCTTCTCCTGCACCGGGCTGACGCGGCCCCTGGGGTGAAGGATGAAGATATTGATACGGTCTTTGCCGCGCACACCGGCGATGGCTGCGGAGCCGGTGTCACCAGAGGTTGCACCGATGATATTGAGCACCGAGTCGTCCTTCTTCAACATATACTCAAAGAGGTTGCCAAGGAACTGCAGTGCAATATCTTTGAAAGCGAGGGTCGGCCCGTGCCACAGCTCAAGAATATAGACATCCCCCTTTTTCACCAGCGGGGTAACTGCTTTATCGTCAAAAGTGGCATAAGAGCGGGCGATCAGTTCCTGGAGCTCTTTCCTGGGGATATCGTCAATGAAGCGGGACATTACCTCCAGCGCGAGTTCCTGATACCCCAGTTCCTGCCATGCGGTAAGGGTTTCGCTGCCGATTCTGGGAATGGTGCGGGGGAGAAGAAGGCCGCCGTCTTCGGCGAGTCCCATCATCACGGCTTCTGAAAAAGAAACGGGGGCGATACCGCCCCGAGTACTCAGATATTGCATATTTAAGCCTGTTTTGTTCAGACTCTGACGGCGATCTTTTTGGCGTCGCCCCAGAGCCCTTCAAGATCGTAAAATGAGCGCTGGTCATGGTAGAAGATGTGAACAATCACATCGTCAAAGTCCAGCAATACCCACATTCCTTCCTTTAGCCCTTCTGCCCTTGCGGTCCTGACCCGCTTGGAGCGCAATTCACCTTCAACGGATTCGGCAAGTGCCTGAACATGGCGGCTCGAGGTGCCGCTCATGATGACAAAATAGTCTGTGAAGGTGGTGAGCCCCCGAACATCAAGGATAACCAGCTCCTGAGCCTTGATGTCAAGCGCTGCTTTTGCACAGATCTGTGCCAGTTCTTCACCGGGGAGCTCACGGTACTCTTCTTTAATTTTTTTCATTCTTTATTTGTGTCCTCTGCTTTATCTGCCTTTTTGACTTTGCTCTTATACTTACGCGGTGGAAAATCGAAACTCATCTTACCATTTTTCTCTAAAATCAGATAGGCATCAAAAGGTTTCTTTCGTTTTGAAATAAATCCGGGGATCAGTTCGGTTTTACCATCGGTGAGAAGCTGGCGGATATGTTTCTCCTCCAGCTCCTTCTCAAGGATAATTTTACCGATACGCAATCCCTTTTCCTTGTCTCCGTTGAGCGCGGATTCACTAAGCCAGGCGGTGGGGGTGGCGAATACGGAGGTGCCGTCGACCGGAGAAGCGCCGAGAGGTTCCGTCTTCAGAATTTCCTCAATGTCGAGGTTGTCGGTAGAGTCGGCAAACATGAATTCAATCTTGTTATTCTTCAGTTGCACCGAAGCTGTGAATGGTTTGCCGCGTTTGGAGCGGAAGTTGCTGTAGGGACCGATTATTTTACCGGCGAGCAGGTCAAGGACGTCCTGCTGTTCGAGCATGCGGCCGCCGAGAATTTTACGAATGGAGATCTTGCCGTCTTTAGAGATCCATGCGGTGGGACTGGAGAGGAACGTCATTCCGTTTACAGGACTGAAGGGGGCCTCTTCCTGTATCTCCTTACTTTCAAAGTTGCGGACCTGGTCGATGATGCGCCGGGTCATGTCACAAATCTCGGCCATGAACTTCTCGCGGGTAAACTCGCCTTTCAATATCTGGTTGAGTTTATACTCCCACTCTCCGGTCATTTCCGGGGAGGCGAGGACCTCGATCTTCATTGCCTCAAGCAGAGCGAGCAGTTCAAAGGCCTTGCCGGTGGGGGTGAGATCCCTGCTTTCCCGCACCACATATTTTTCCTTGATGAGCTTTTCAATGATTGCCGCCCGGGTGGCCGGAGTCCCCAGCCCACGCTCTTTCATCGCCTCGGAAAGTTCGTCGTCCTCAATCAGCTTGTCGGAGTTCTCCATGGCTGAGAGCAGGGTTGCCTCATTGAAACGTGCGGGTGGCCGGGTCTGCTGTTCCTCTGCGTTGATTTTGGTGCAGGTGATCTCGGCCCTGTCGGGCAGTGGAGTAAGCGTTTTATCCTTGTCAGAATCCAGCTCAGCCCCGTAGATTGCTTTCCAGCCCGGGCTTTTGAGAATCTTGCCCTCGGTGAGGAAGGTCTCTTCAGTGACCAGTGACAGGCGTTTGGTGTTGAGGTAGACCGCCGGCGGAAAGAACACAGCGATGTAGCGCTGTACTACCATGGTGTAGATTTTCATCTCCGGCTCGCTCAGATTCCCTCCGGGCAGCAGATTGGTGGGGATTATGGCGTGGTGATCAGAGATCTTGGTGTTATCGAATATCCGTTTGTCTTTTTTGACATACTTCTTCGCCACCGCCTCTGCTGCATAAGGTCCGTAGTTCCATCCACCCTGGATTGAGAGGGTTTTTTTCGTCGGGTCAACGTAGTCTTCCGGCAGAAATTTACTGTCGGTCCGCGGGTAGGTGAGCAGCTTATGTTTCTCGTAGAGTGCCTGGGCCATATTGAGCGTGTTTTTCGCCGAGAAACCGAAACGGGAGTTGGCCTCGCGCTGGAGCAGGGTGAGGTCGTAGAGTTGCGGAGCGCTTTGACGGCTCTCTTTGCTCTCCTCAGTAACGGCTGCGGGCTGGTTGCCGCATTTTTCGATGATTGCTTTCCAATCCTCCCCGGCCCACAATCGATCGGCGCGTTTGAAGGGATCAGCGGGGTCTTTTTGGAAGGCTGGATCAATCCATTTTCCCGTGTAGTTTCCACCGTCAAAGGTGAATTCGGCAAAGATATTGCAAAACGTGCGGGGGATGAACACCATCCGTTCTCTTTCCCGTTTGACCATCAGGGAGAGGGTGGGAGTCTGAACACGGCCGCAGGGTGTGAGGAAGAACCCGCCTCGCCGGGAGTTGTAGCCGGTGAGGGCCCGGGTGGCGTTGATGCCAATGAGCCAGTCGGACTCAGAGCGACAGAGAGCTGTCTCCTCAAGGGGAATCATTTCCTCGCTCTCGCGCAGGTTGTTGAAGGCGTTCTTGATAGAGTCAGCGGTCATTGACTGCAGCCAGAGCCGTTTAAAGCTCTTTTTCGCCACTGATTTGTTCCATACATACTTTATAATGTAGTTGAAAATCAGTTCTCCCTCGCGTCCGGCATCACAGGCATTGATTATCTCGTGACATCGGAACGGCGGATCAATTTTTGCAGGGCGTTGAGCTGGGATTTGGTGCCGTCGAGAGCCTTGAGCTTGAACTCCTCCGGCAGGATGGGCAGGTTGGCCATGTCCCATTTCTGCCAGTCGGGGTTGATCTCTTCCGGATAGCAGATGGAGACGAGATGGCCGATGGCGTAGGAGACGATGTAGTTGTCACTCTCAAAATGGGTCTTGGTCCGGGAAAATTTTCCCGGGAGGACTTTGGCGAGGTCTCCAGCAACGCTGGGCTTTTCTGCAATAACGAGGATTTTGCTCATATCATAAACTTCCCTGCCGGATGGGGCGGGCTCAACTCTCTGGTTTGTCGTGTGATTTGTGGTTTTGCTGCGGGAATCGGTGACAGAATACAGCACTAGTGTACGAGCTGATTACATAAAGGGCGTATAACTCTTTGTCAACCTCTTTTCCCTGTGGTCAGCCCTGCGGAGGGAGACTGACCAGTAGAGAAAAAGGTCCTGGATACGGAGGGTAACAGGGGAATAAGAAATTATTTTACAGGGCGGTTGCCGAAGATGGCAGTTCCCACGCGGACAATGGTAGCTCCTTCGGCGATGGCCACGGGAAAGTCTGCAGACATTCCCATGGAGAGAGCGGGGGCGTGTTCTTTAAAATACCCTTTGGCGACCAGTTCCTCAGAAAGTTTGCGCAGACCGGAAAACCAGGGGCGGGATTCCTCCGGGGTGTTTTCAAATGGCGGGATGGTCATCAGGCCCTTCACGTGGAGGCGGGGCAGGGTGAGCACCTCTTCGAGCAGTTGCTCCGCTTCTGCTGCGTCCACACCTGACTTCGCCGGGTCTTCGCCAATGTTGACCTGAATCAGAATCTCCAGCTCACGGCCAAGCAGGTCAAGATGATGATTGAGTTTACGGGCGAGTTTTATGTTATCTACTGTCTCTACCATGTCGCAGAACTCGGCGGCGATTTTCGCCTTATTGGACTGGAGATGACCGATGAAATGAATTTTCCCTTCGGCGGGCAGAGCCGGGCGTTTCTCCTGCACCTCCTGAACGTAGTTTTCACCAAAGACCTTCTGGCCACAGTTCAGGGCCTCGATCATCAGCTCCACCGGCTTGATTTTTGAGACAGCAACAAGCTGGATATCTTCGACCTTTCTTCCTGCCTGGCCTGCTGCAGCAGCTATCTGTGCATTAATTCGTGCAAGGTTTTCTTTAATCATGGTTCCTCGATATGGAAATATTGACGTGCGTTGCGGGAGGTCGCCTCTGCCACCTCTTCAATGGAGATTCCCCGCAATTCGGCGATTCGTGCGGCGGTGTAGCGAACATGTGCGGGTTCATTGCGTTTCCCGCGGTACGGGACGGGGGTCAGATAGGGGCCATCGGTCTCAATCATCATCCTGTCCAGTGGAATTTTTGTGGCAACCTCATGCAGCTCGGGTGCATTTTTGAAGGTAACAACCCCGGAGATGGAGATCATCATCCCCCGGTCAAGCACTTTGCGGGCAAATGGGTAGTCGCTGCCAAAGCAGTGCATAAGACATCCTTCTTTGAGTTGAAAAGAAGAAAGAATGTCAAAACAATCATTATCAGCATCACGATCATGAATGATTACAGGGAGTTGAAGGTCTGCTGCAATTTCAAGTTGACGGGCAAATTCACGTTTTTGGACCTCTTTTGAACAATAATTCTTGTAGTAATCCAGACCTATTTCACCAAAACCCTTGACCTGAGAGGAATTTTTCTTATATAAGTTTATTAACGCATCATAGGTGGAGTCCCTAATATTATCAACGTCATGCGGGTGAATTCCGACAGCGGCAAAGATGTAATCATGCTGTAATGCTATATTTACAGCGGCTTCGGAGCTTTTCAGGTCGGTGCCGATGGTCATGACATTGGTAATGCCAGCGGTTTTGGCTCGGGCAATAAGCTCGTTGCGATCTTCGTCATAAGTATTCATGTCGAGATGGCAATGGCTGTCAAAATAGGCGATTCCCGGGGGAAGAATAAGTGTATCTGTGTTCTTTCTGTTCATTGAAATTCAAGTTTTAGTAATGAAATCTTGTTTTAACACTGCGGAAGCAGAAGACTTTTTTGTCTGATAACCATCGGATAAAGAAAGGAAATCAGGTAAAAAAAATGTAAAAATAAATCTTCATATTGGAGAACAACTGGCGTATATTGAACAGACTTGTATCTTATCGCAGAAAAGAAACTACTTCTGCAGAGAAGAATCCTCTCGCATCGGCGTGCGGTGCTTGATCCCATCAACAATAATCAGAATGAGCTGTTTGGAAACATTTTTTATACTTTATTGACCGTAATGGCTGAAGTGGTGACCAATTTTACAATGAGGTTTGTAGTATGAATTACGGAATAGTCAGTCAAGATCAACTGGAAAAGATCGATGCAATTCTGGAAGAAAAGCTCGTGAAGCTGGGCGTAGATTGCGCGATCGTCATCGATATGGCGGGGAATACAATCACTGCCAAAGATAATGGGACAAGTAACTACGATGTCTACTCTTTTGCTGCGCTGGCTGCAGGTAACTTTGCCACTGTTGATGCTATGGCAAAGCTTATTGGCGAGCAGGAATTCTCTCTGCTTTTCAATAAAGGCCAGGATTCGAGCATTCATTTCAGTAGAATTAATGATGAACTGCTTTTGATCTCTCTGTTCGGTCGTGATATCTCCCTCGGCTTTTTACGTCTCAATGTTGTCGACGCAATTGATCAGATTAGAGCCCTCCTTGTTTGATTTATGGGTACCTTGGAACAACTTGTATTTCGGTCATATTCAAAGGACAGAAGGACACTTGCCACAGGCATAACTTTTTTGACATGGTGAGGATAAATTTTTGACTGTAACGAAGAAGATGTGCGCTTATTCGATGTCCCCGGAAAGGCGGTGCAGCCCCGTCTGCAGGGTGAAGGAAAAAATATTATCTGAGCAGAAGCGCAGGGAGGAAAGACATTGAGTTTTATAAATTTGAGGGACAAAATCGTACAAATAAAGATTGTCTATTATGGGCCGGGACGTTGCGGTAAGACCACCAACCTTGAATATGTCAATCGCACCTACAAAAAGCAGATCGCTTCTGAGATGGTCAGCCTGAAGACCCATGGGGATCGAACTCTCTTTTTTGACTTCCTTCCTTTTGACATAGGGAAAATCAAGGGCTACGATATAAAAATTCAGCTTTACACTGTTCCCGGTCAGGTGAAATATAATGCAACCCGGAAGCTGGTGCTCCGCGGGGTTGACGGTATTGTTTTTGTTGCCGATGTCATGGAGAAGCAGCGGGAGAAAAACATTCGCTCTCTCAACCAGTTGCATGAAAACCTGCAGTTATACAAAGAAAGTATTTTTAAGATTCCTCTTGTTATGCAATATAATAAAATTGACCTTAAAGAGTACGGGATCCCGATACTCCCCACAGCTGTGCTGCAGAAGGATCTCAATAGTCGTCTCAAAGTTCCGTTCTTTGAAGCGAGTGCCCTTGCAGGTTATAATGTTGCTGCAACCCTGAAAAAAATTATCTTTTCTTCTGTGATTTCCATTCAGAAAAAACTTCTTTAAGAGAGAATTTACGTGGACCGTTATAGCGAAAATCAGTACGACGATCTGACACTCGGAGGAGACGACGATTCCTATTTCTCTGACTCAGACGATCTGTTTGCTCTCAACCCTGCAAAGGATTCGCCTGTCAGTCGATTGAAAAGCATCGTGCTTTCAATTGACTGGGAGATTACTGATGAAGTGCTGGTCATGTTTAATGAGGAGTTGCTCGCCCTGCGGGATGTCTGGGCCGGAGAAAAGATCAATCTGGTGTACGTTCAGGCGCTGGAAAAGGTTTCTAAATATATCTATGCCTGCAAGGCTGATGCGCATCCCAGCGCCATCAAGCTGCTGCTTACCCTGTATCATAATCTGGAGGAGATTGTTTCTTCCGAGAATATGACAAATGAACAGAAGATGGCTATTTTGCGCGAAGATGTGAAGGCGTTTGAGCATCTTAAAGTCCAGGTCAAACGTAACATGGCTGCCGTCCGGCCTGTGCCGACTCCTGCCGGGGAGAAGCCTTTGAAAGAGGCTTTTGTCCCGCCGATTAAAGAGGAATCTGCCACTCCCGTGCCTGTGTTGTCACTGGATGAAAAAGAGAGAGAAACGCTCCCTCTCAATTCTTTCGGTGTCGAGCGCGATACCGCTGGCGCTCTTATGCGTCTGAAGGCAATCCTCCCTGGTCTCGAAGGGAAGATCACCGACGAATATCTGACAAACCTGAAGATTGAGGTTGCTGATCTCAAAGAGCAGTTTTATGAGAACGCGAGCTGTCTTGATCTGCTTCGTGGAATCGGTGAACTTGGTGAGTATATTCAAGAGAAAAAAGATGAAGCACACTCCGAAGTGTTCAAGGTGCTTCATCTTCTCTTTGAAGGGCTGGAACACATTGTCTCAGTGCCGGGGAGTCCGGAAGAGGAGCGTACAGCTGTTTCCCCGCTGCTCGAAAAGCTGCAGGCATTTCGCACGATCGGGGAAAATAATATTCAGGTGTCCGATGATCTGACTGCAGATGGCCCGGTGGCTTTCCTGTCCGGCAGAGAAGAGGACATCGGTAATATTGCAGAAATTACTCCAGCCTTTGGCCCCCGTGGTGAAGAAGAGGTGCACGGTTTTTGGGCTGAGGAGGAGATGGCTGGTCTTGATGATGACGACAGTGATGCTTTCAACCTTAAAATCGGTGAGATTTTCGGGGGAGAATTTGCAGATGCTCCCCCTTCTGAGAGTATTCTGAATATCTCCAAAGAACTCGCTCTGCAGGGGGGGGATGTGGAGCCCTCTGCCGATGATGATTCCGGGGAGGATGCACTTCGCCTTGATGGGGCTCAGCTCGTCCCGGCTCTGGCGGCTTTTGACACGCCTGAAGATGAAGAGACTGCTTCTGCTCTGATTGATGATGTCGGTGTGGAAGATGCCGTCGCCAGCTTCTTCAATGAAGAGGAACCCGCCGGGTTTGGATTTACTGAAGAGCTTGCCGCAGCGCCTGCTTCTCCGGCCGGGAAAACAGAAAAAATTCCGGGGCTTGATGTTGAGGAGGACGATGATGAAGAGTTTGTCTTCCCCTCTGAAGCATATCCTGGGCCAGCACTGAGTTTTGAGGCTGAAGAGGATGAGCTGTCCGAGCCTCCCCGCTTTGGGGGGGATACTGAGGGGGAGATCGATGGGGACCCTGGTCTGGATTATGGCAAAGAAGAAGGGATACCTGATTTCAGTGTGATAAATGAGAAGCAGATTGCTGCAGCTCTGGAAGGTGTCAATATCGAAGATGATGATGATGACGATATTATGCCGCCTGCAGATGACTTTGCAGGTGAGGAGGATGGCAGCGCTTCTCCTGCCTTTGAGGTTCTGGATGAAACGGAGGCTGATAAGCCACCTGTCGTAGAGACAGGTCCTGCCTCTGATACTGCTATTGTCTTCCTGCTTGCAGAAAACGATGAGGAACAGGATTCCGTACAAAATCTGCGCATGTACAGTGAAGAGTATGTGCACGGAGGAACCAGATCCAGCCTCGAGGGGATGCTCTCTGAACGCGACCACCTGCTGGACATGATGCAGGGACGCTCCATGGAACTGAATCTCTTGCAGCTCTTTTCTATAGTTGCCGATTCTTTCGCCAGGAGCGATGAGCCGGCTGGCGAAGAGTCCATGGCGCTGTTGCGGTCTACCAGTCAAGCTCTGGCGGAGGTCCTTGCCGATGGCAATATTGTTCGAGACCTGGAAGTCCTCCGGGTGGAAACGGGCAAAGTTCTTAAGTGGCTCAGCTCGGAGAGAGCATGATGTGAAGCCGTAACCAGAGTAAAGGGAAAAAATAAGGGTGATGGTCAAAATGACCATCACCCTTATTTTTTTGTTTTGTTTTGAAGGTGTTGGCCTTTAGTCTTTTCTTTCAGAAAAGCAGAGAGTTGTGTTCCCTGAATTATTGCCGCAGAGGAATAAAAAAATGGCAAGGGGAGCGAGTCCCTTCAGCCGTTGTCGATGTTTTCGTATTTTCGTTTCATTGCGGTATTCACATTGACTGGCACCAGTTCACTCACATCCCCGCCGTTCCGGGCAATGTCCTTGAGCATGGAGGAGCTGATGTAAATCCAGCGAAATCCAGGCATGAGAAAAACAGACTCCACCTCCCGATTGAGCTTGCGGTTGGCCAGAGCCAGCTGAAATTCATAGTCAAAGTCCGAGACTGCACGAATTCCCCGCACCAAAGCAATGGCCCCATTGCGGAAGGCATAATCCACCACCAGTCCCTTCACCCCTTCTACCCTGATGCGTGGTTCGTGTGCAAAATTCTCTTTAATCAGTGCGACCCGTTCTTCCGCGGAAAAGAGGGGGGACTTGGATGCGTTGACTGCAACTGCGATAGTCAGCGTATCAAAAAGATTGAGTGCACGGTAGATGATATCCACGTGTCCCATGGTGATCGGATCAAAGGTGCCGGGATAAACCGCGAGGGTCTTGTGTGAAGGAAGAGCATTCATTGGGGTATTGTCCGGTAAAAGTGAAAGGCGGCCTCACCATACTTCCGCATTTCAGTGCGGGTCAGTTGCATGACTGCAGCTGGAAGCGGAGTATCGTGACGTTCTTCAAGAACCAGAATCCCGCGTCTGGTGAGAATGTCCCGGGCGGCGATTTCGCCGAGGATGTGGCTGGAAAGCCCGGTATCGTATGGAGGATCGGCAAGGATAATATCAAAACGGCGCATCTCTTCTGACAGCTCCTCAAACTGCAGCGGCTGGCGCAGGTCCTGCTGCAGCAGACGGACTTCTCCAGCCTGCTGTTTTCTTGAAATACTGTTAAGAACATTCAGCACATTCTGTTTGATCAACCTCAGTGCCGGAGTGTTCTTCTCGACAAAAACCACTGTCTTTGCCCCTCGGCTCAGGGCCTCAAGACCGAGTGCGCCGCACCCGGCAAAAAGATCAAGCACCACTGCTCCGGCTACCGCATCTCCGAGGATGCTGAAGAGTGCCTCGCGGGCGCGGTCACTGGTCGGTCGAATCTCAAATTGTTTCTGCTGCTGCAGGGGCGGAGTCTGCAATCGCCGGCCCTTTGCCAGACCGCTGATGATGCGCACGGGGCCTCCTCAGGAGAGACGGGCAAGCAGCGATTCTCCGCCACGCACCATATCACCAACCTCTACCTCCAGGTCTGCATCGAGCGGCAGGTAGATATCAACCCGTGAACCAAAGCGAATCAGGCCGATACGTTCACCGGTGCGAAGTTTGTCGCCAGGTTCGAGCCAGCAGACAATGCGCCGGGCAATGAGACCGGAGATTTGCACCACGGCAAGCTTTTTTCCTGAGTTGGTGGTGAGCAGGGTTGCGCAGTACTCGTTTTCCAGCTCTGCCTTTGTACTGCTGGCATTGTAGAAGGTGCCGGGTTTGTAGAGAACCTTCTCTACCTTTCCAGCAATCGGTATGCGGTTGACATGAACGTTGAAAACGTTCATGAAAATCGATATCTTTTGCGCCCTCAGGCCGGTGAACCGTTTATCTTCCACCTCTTTAATGATAATGACTTTGCCGTCCGCGGGAGAGACAACGGCATCTTCTTCAAAGGGTACAAAGCGTTCTGGATCACGAAAGAACCAGAGGACAAAGCAGGTGATAACCAGGAAAACGTACGCTCCCGGCATGTTTCCCAGTATGGCTGTGACGAGGGTGAGAAAAGCAAAGAAGGCGATAAACGGCCAACCTTCCAGGGCTATCGGGACTTTAGGCTGAATCATATCTCCTCCAGGGGGAGAGCATGAAAAATCGTTTATTGGGAAGAGTGAATACTCGCCCATCTTCTTCGTTGCAGTCAGAAATTTACCCTCGGAGGGAAGCGCCAGGCTCTGATAGCAAATCTGGCGCTTATATCCTGTGCCTCGAAGATGAACGAAATACAAGGTTCTTCAATGTTCCCTGTTTATTTTTTGGGGGCGCGGGCCATGGCTACCGTGCCTGTACGGACGATCTCCTTGATCCCCAGCGGGCGCAACAACTCAATACAGGCATTAACCTTAGAGCTGGAACCGGTGACTTCGATGGTAAAGGTCTTCGAGCTGACGTCTATTACCTTGGCGCGAAAGATGTCTGCAATGCGCAGGACTTCTGCGCGGGTGGTTTCCACCGCCTTCATGCGCAGGAGAACCATCTCGCGTTCCACATAGGGAAGTTCGGCCATATCTGTGACTTTAATCACATCAATGAGTTTGTGCAGTTGTTTGGTTATCTGCTCAATAATCGCCGCATCGCCCCGGGAGACAATGGTGAGAACGGAGAGTTCGCTGTCCATGGTCTCTGCCACGCAGAGGCTCTCTATATTAAAGCCCCGGCCACTGAAGAGACCGGTCACCCGGGAGAGAACCCCGGGTTTATTTCTCAACTGCACGGAAATTGTATGTTTCATGGGGGTATTCCTCTCAATATTAAACCAGCAACATTTCGGTGGTGGCCTTCCCGGCGGGAACCATCGGATAGACATTCTCTTCACGGGCGATGCGGAAGTCCATCAGCACCACATTCCTGGTGGAGAGTGCTTCTTTGATTACCGGTTCGACTTCAGATTTCTTTGTCGCCCGCAGTCCGACTGCCCCGTAGGCTTTTGCGAGGTCGATGAAATCGGGAAGGACCTCCATGGGGGTGGCGAAGTAGCGGCGATTATAGAAAAGCTCCTGCCACTGACGCACCATTCCAAGGTAATTATTGTTGAGGATGGCAACTTTGATTGGCAGGTTATATTGCCGGGCGGTGGCCAGCTCCTGGATATTCATCTGGATGGAACCGTCGCCAGCTATATCAATAACGGTTTTTTCCGGGAAGGCACACTGTGCTCCGATGGCTGCAGGCAGACCGAAGCCCATGGTTCCGAGACCTCCGGAGGTGACAAGATGACGTGCCTTGTTAAACTTGAAAAATTGAGCGGTCCACATCTGGTTCTGACCGACCTCGGTGGTGATAATCGCATCTCCGCCGGTGAGTTCGTTAAGTTTTTCAATTACATACTGAGGTTTGATAATGCCGGACTCATCGTCATGCCAGGTCATGGGGTGCTGCTCTGTCCACTTCTGGATTGTCTCAAACCACGGCTGATGGCAGGCCTTCTCCTCTTCAATGTTAATTCCGGGCTGTGTGTCGAACCAGATATTGATTGCCTTGAGAGCGTTGCGGCAGTCGGCGACAATGGGGATATCCACCCGAACGTTTTTACTGATAGAGGTGGGGTCTACATCAATGTGAATCACCTTCGCTTTGGTGGCAAAATCAGAGAGTTTACCGGTGACGCGGTCATCAAAACGTGCCCCGACAGCAATGAGAAGGTCGCATTCGGCGACTGCCATGTTGGCACAAAAAGAGCCGTGCATGCCGAGCATTCCCATGGAAAGGGGATCGGTTCCTGGAAAGGCACCCAGTCCCATGAGGGTCATGGTAACAGGAATTCCCAGTTTCCTTGTCAGTTCAATCAGGTCATCCTGTGCATTGGCAAGGATAACACCGCCACCAACATAGAGCACGGGACATTTAGCCCGCATGATTGCCTTGCAGGCTTTCTCCACCTGGCGCGGATGAGGATCGGTGTTCGGCTGATAACTCGGCATGGTCATCGCTTTTTTCGCCGGGTAATCAAACTTTGCGGTAATAATATCCTTGGGCAGATCGACCAGTACAGGTCCGGGACGGCCTGAACGGGCAATGTGAAAGGCCTCACGCAGGGTTGGTACCAGTTCCTCGGCCGAGCCAACAAGATAGTTGTGTTTGGTGCAGGGGCGTGTGATTCCGACAATATCCACTTCCTGGAAGGCATCGTTGCCGATAAGGGCACGGGGTACCTGTCCGGTAAGGACGACAATGGGGATTGAGTCGCAGTAGGCGGTGGCGATACCAGTGACACCGTTGGTGGCTCCGGGGCCAGAGGTGAGCAGCGCGACACCCACATCTCCGGTTACCCTGGCGTAGCCGTCGGCGGCGTGGACCGCACCCTGCTCGTGGCGGACAATGATATTCTTGAGATCCGCGTCCATGAGGGCGTCGTAGAGATCTGTAATCGCCCCGCCGGGATAACCGAAAATTGTTGAAACCCCTTCCTCCTTGAGACATTTTATAATTGCCTCAGCTCCTGTGACTTTTTTCATCTATGGGACCTCGTGCTGTTGTAAGAGCGGAATGAAGCGCAAAACATTCGGCTTCATCTTTGGATAATTTTATTGCCAATTCTACCATGAGAACAGGCTTCAGAATATATATGGGGCAGTTGTCTCTGTCAACCGGAAGGGCGTGAAAGGTTTGAAAACAGGGAAAATTCTCCAATGACGGTGGAAGAGAAAAGGGCTTGACATGAATTGCTGTGCGTGTATTTTTATTCCTGTTCAGGAAGTTAAATTCAGCATTATATTTTACAGGAATAAAAACAATGTCCGGTGCAGACTCGCTTCTACTTCTCCCCCTTAATTTGACGACAACTGTGGTTGTCGCGGGGAAGGATTGCGGCTGAGTCATACGTCACAACATTTCCATGGAGAGGCCACAGTTTACACACTGTGGCCTCTTTTTTTTTGATCTCATTCACCCTGAAGAGGAAACAATGAACCAGCAAAATACTGAAAAATACAAGGCATATCCCATTGTTGAAGGGTTACAGCGCACCTGGCCGGACAAGCGCATTGAAAAGGCCCCGGCATGGTGTTCCGTTGACCTGCGCGATGGCAACCAGGCTCTCATCCAGCCGATGGATCTGGAAAAGAAAATGGAAATGTTTCAACTGCTCTGTGACGTTGGCTTTAAGGAGATCGAGGTCGGTTTTCCCTCTGCCGCAGCAGTGGAGTATGATTTTATCCGGACTCTCGTCGAGCAAAATCTCGTTCCAGCTGATGTGGTTTTGCAGGTACTTACTCAGGCGCGGCCGCATCTCATCGAAAAGACCTATGAATCCCTCAGAGGGGTGAAGGAGGCGATTGTCCACCTTTACAACTCTACCTCCATTCTCCAGCGGAAGGTGGTTTTCCGTATGAAGAAACAGGAAATTATTGAACTTGCTGTAAAGGGGGCGAAGCTTCTTCTCGAAGAGGAAAAAAAGTATCCGCAGACGAAGTTCCACTATGAATACTCCCCCGAGAGTTTCACCGGCACCGAACTGGAGTTTGCACTTGAGATTTGTGAACGGGTGATGGACGTGATGCAGCCGACGAAAGAAAATCGGATCATTCTCAATTTGCCGGCAACGGTGGAGATGTCCACTCCGAATATCTACGCGGATATGATTGAGTGGTTCTCCCGTAAAATGAACAATCGTGAGGCTGCAATTATCAGCCTGCATGCCCATAATGACCGCGGCAGCGCTGTAGCTGCTACCGAACTGGCACTGATGGCCGGGGCAGACCGGGTGGAGGGTACGCTTTTCGGTAACGGTGAACGGACGGGCAACGTTGATATCGTCACTCTCGCACTTAACATGTTCAGCCAGGGGGTTGATCCGCAGCTCGACATGAGCCACATCGACCACCTCATCAAGGTTTATGAGAAGGTGACTCAGCTGCCGGTGCATCCGCGTCATCCCTATGCTGGAGAGTTGGTCTATACAGCTTTTTCCGGATCACATCAGGACGCCATCAACAAGGGAATGAAGGCCTGCGCCGAGAGCTCCAGTCACTGCTGGGCTGTGCCTTATCTGCCGATTGATCCCACGGACGTGGGGCGGACATACGAGTCGATCATCAGAATCAACAGCCAGTCAGGAAAAGGTGGTGTTGCCTACGTCATGGAACGGGATTTTGGCTTCAAACTTCCCAAGCCCATGCACCCCGAATTCGGGCGGCTGGTGCAGGCTGTTACTGAACGTGAAGGACGCGAGCTGGGGCATAAAGAAATTTATGAGGTCTTTAATCAATCCTATCTTCAGATTAATAAACCGCTGGTTTACGATGATTTCAATGTGACGAAGCGGCACAGCCGCAGTGAAAACACAGTGGAACCACTGGTTGAAGTGCAGGCGACAGTAGTGATGAACGGGGAAAAAAAGGTCTTCCGGGGGAAGGGAAATGGTCCGCTTAATGCTTTCTGCAACGGATTGAAGGAAAATGGGGTGGGAGATTTTACCCTGAAGGATTATCACCAACATGCACTGACCTGCAACTCCAGTGCGACAGCGGCGGCGTATATTGAAATGTCCCGTCCCGATGGACGCTCTGCCTGGGGGGTTGGAGTGAATACAGATATCACTATTGCATCTATTGAGGCAATTATTAACGGTATCAACCGTTTGCAGGATTAAGGAAAAGGTCGGGAAAATCCGTTCTTTTTACAGTGACTCTGGATGATAACTGTTGTGTAAAGAGAGACTGTATGAAGGAAACTCAAAAGGGGAAAGCGTGCCAGGCACGCTTTCCCCTTTTGAGTACCTTGAAACAGCTTCTCTTTCGTTCATATTCGATGTTCTTTTTGGTTCACTTCCCTCCTCCTGTGGTCTATGCTGGATTTTCTGAGAGGTTTCCTTTTTCCCGGGACAGCAAAAAAAAACAGGGTCTTCGGGAGTTTTTACAGACGCCCCGTCACATAGATAACCAGCCCGGCGGCGGCGAGCCAGATGTTGGTGATGTTGGAGACGGTGATGTTGAGAATCGCTGCAAGCGGGTTGTTACGGTGGAGCAGGGCAATGCAGGATTTGAACTCCGGCCAGCTCGTCAGCAGGGAGAGGACGAGAAAGCCAATCACTCCCTTGGGGGCCTTTGAAGCGGTCGCCGCGTAGCTGACCACCGGGTCGAGGAGGTAGCCTGCAGAGACCAGCAGGGCAATGGCGGGAACAAGCCATATCTTTGGGTTCAATATCATTTGTGAGCTGTGCTCCTCTACTTCCTCTTTGGGACGGATGAAAAAGAGAATCAGTGTGAGAGTCAAAGCAGTCCCCAGCCAATAGATGTAGTCGCTCTTATCGAGGAAAAAAAAGCTGCCGGCAAGAAAGGCGGTGAAAAAATACGTGGTGAAGCTGTAGGTCGACCGCGTGTTTACTACTCCGATGAGGTTGTGGCAGATGAGAGCTGCGGTGAACAGCAGCGGCGGGTTTATGAAGTTGGAGCCGAGCGGGGTTGAGGCGGCGAAGATAATATCGCCGTTGATGAGCCCGACGACCAGCACTACGGCCTCCGGGCCGTTGGTTATGAAGCCGGTTATGGTGCCAATACCCTTTGTATTTTTCAGGCACTCAATACAGATCTCAATGGCAAGAGTGATGATAAACATTACAACAATAATCGACACTGCACCGATGGTTGACTGGGCGAGATTGCCATTATTAAAAAGGGCTGAGCCGCAGAAAAAGAGCAGGACAAGACTCCACGAGATGATGTCGAGGAGTCCGAGACTGTTTTTGAGAAATCTATTCACGGTATTCTCCGTTGTTATTTATAAAACCAGTGGGAGTGGAGCTCGGGATTAAAGGGTACCTTGAATAATAGCCTATATTCTTTGTTACGGCCAAAAAAATTTCCTCCGACAAAGCGAGGAACGAGACGTCGAGGTAAGCGATAGACTCCAGGTAAGCGATAGACTCCGTGATCAAAGTTCTGTCTGAGGTAAATCCCCTTCCGGGCCTCGAATATGAACGAAATAGAAGCTGTTTCAAGGTCCCTTAAAGGCCATTTTTCTGTAGAAAGAGGCGCAATTTTTCCCGGGTGGGCATGATCATGGAGAGACGGGCCTTACCTGCGTCCAGAGTTGGAATCATGTGCACGCCGGCGCGCAGCGCACGCAGGGGGGAGGTGAGAATATCTACCTGCTCCACCTGCAGATCGGGGTGTTCCGTTGTTATCTCATCCAGCATGGTTTGTACCGCGTGACAGCGGGGACAAAGAGCTGATTTATAGAAAATTATTTTCATGGTTTCCTCTTGAAGAAGTTTTACTCTTAGAATCTATCTGAGGAGACGTAAAATGCAAGGCCTGTCGGAGCGAAGATGAAAGAAACGAGGAAAGAGATACAGACTGCCTGTCATCGTTGTGGCGACTGCTGTCGCGCGGGGGGGCCAGCCCTGCACAGCGCCGACCTGCCGCTGTTACAGGAGGGGCGCATCCCGCTGGAACATCTGCTCACCGTGCGCCGCGGCGAGCCGGTCAAAAAGCCTGGTGGCGTGGAACCGGTGTCTGTGGAGCTGGTGAAAATTTCTGGAGAGGGGCGGAGCTGGAGTTGTCGCTATTTCTCAGAAGAAAAGGGCTGCACGATCTATTCCTTTCGACCGCAGGCCTGTCGGGTGCTGAAGTGCTGGGATCCCGCAGAAATTCTTGCTCTGATGGAGCAGGATACCCTCGACCGGCGTGCCATTCTTGGTGGCGGACACGAGATGCTGCCTTTCATCGAAGAACATGAAAAAGCCTGCTCCTGCGACTTCTTCTCTGCACTTGGAAGTCTTTCAGCAAAAGAAAAAGCGGAGGTTGAGGAGCGGGTGCACCTTGATCTCCGCTTTCGCGACAGGCTGGCAGGAGGACGGGGAATGAGCCTCGGCCTCGAACTGTTTTTCTTCGGTCGGCCGCTTTTTCAGCTTCTGCAGACCGGTGGTATCGGCATCGTCCAGCAGGGCCGGACGGTGAGCCTGCGCTGGTAAAACATCCTGCCATCTCAGAGAAAGGGAGGCAGGAGACAGGAAAAAGAAAAAGGCAAAAAGCGGAAAGGCAAAAAACGGGCAGCCAGTGAAACACACGAAAACACGATAAATTATATAGATAAAATGCCTTTTTTCGCATGTTTAGTGCGTTTGGTTGGCAAAAAAATCTTTTGTCGTTTCGTCTTTTACAAGAACATCTTGAAACAGTCTCATTCCACAACGGACGTCATCGGGTTGTGTTGTCCTGCTTTTCCCTTTCTCCCCTTTTCCGCCCTTCCCGCTTTAAATTTTAAAAATCTTTATTCTCAAATGCTTTTGCCTTCCTTCGCGTCCCTTAGCGTTCTTCGCGGTAAAAAATGTCTTTTGCCTTTCCCTTGTTCAGCCCATATTCACCACAGGCAATACCGCTTCTTTTCTCCACTTCTCGCGTGACAACTCTTTTCCCTGCAGCGAGATGATGACCTGTTCCACAGGGATTTCCACGCCAGAACGTTCCAGAGCCGTTTTGATAAGGCGGTTCATTGAAGAGCAGCAAGGCACCTCCATTAAGAGGATGGTGATACTGTGAAGCTTTGCTTCTCTGAATATCTGAGTAAATTTTTCTACCTGGAGATTCTGGTCATCGAATTTTGGACAGCTCATGACAACTGCTTTCCCTGCAAGATATCTCTGCTGAAAATTGCCAGCTGAAACGGTGGTGCAGTCGGCGGCGACAAGCAGATCAGCTCCCTGCAGAAAGGGAGCCGAGGGTGGTATCAGGCGAAGCTGGATCGGCCAGTGGGAGAGCAGAGAATCGCTGTCATCACCCGTAAAAGAGACACCTTCTTTCATAGCCTTCTGCATTGCCGACCGATTCTCTGGGACACTGGTCTGTTGAGAGCTCTGCACCGGCGCAAAAGAGTGCAGCCTGGCGGAGGGGCAGCTGCCTTTTTTTTCAGCGGAAAGAAATTCTTCTACGGCTTCCTCGTCAAAGTGGTCGGCTTCGCGTTCCTCAATGGTCAGTGCACCGGTGGGACAGGAGCCGAGGCAGGCACCAAGTCCATCGCAGAGTTTGTCGGCCATTAACTTTGCCTTGCCGTTGATAATGCGCAGTGAGCCTTCGGCACAGTCTGGTACGCAGAGGCCGCAGCCGTCGCAAAGTTCTTCGTCGATTTTGATGATTTTTCTTGTTTGTTTCATGTTCTCTTCTCTTTTTGTGGATTCGTTCTTTTACAAGAACATCTCGAAGCAGTCTTATACCAATCACATTTTTTACTGACCAGAGAACGCGACTGCGTGGACATCTTTTTCAGCGATTACGAATGAGTAATAATTCGTGTTTATTCGTGTCCATTCGTGGTTCCTTTTGCTTTTTCCCCTTTTTTCCGCAGGGAGAGTCTATAGACAAAGCGGGCAGGTTTCAAGGAAGCCTGCCCGCTTTTACTCATTTATTCTTTCGTCAGGTTAACGTTTTCAACCGAGGATAGTCTTCAAATCTTCATCGGCGGTGCTGATCGGTTTGCAGGCGAAATTCTCTACCAGCACATTGAGTACGTTGGGAGAAATAAATGCCGGCAACGTGGGTCCAAGGCGAATTTCCTTGATCCCAAGGCTGAAGAGGGAGAGAAGAATAACCACTGCCTTCTGCTCATACCAGGAGAGGATGAAGGAGAGAGGCAGATCGTTGACGCCGCAGTCAAATGCTTTGGAAAGTGCGAGAGCGATCTGAATGGCGGAGTAGGCATCGTTGCACTGTCCAACGTCGAGCAGGCGCGGGATGCCGTTGATGTTGCCCAGTTTCTTGTCGAAGAAACGGAACTTGCCACAGGCCAGGGTGAGAATCATGCAGTCCTGAGGAATTTTTTCCACCAGTTCAGTGTAATAATTACGACCCGGTCTGGCGCCATCACAGCCGCCGACGAGGAAGAAGTGGCGGATGTCACCGGCCTTTACCCCTGCAATTACTTTGTCCGCTACGCCGAGTACGGCGTTGTGAGCGAAGCCACTCATTACACTGCCTTTGTCCTCATCTTCGGGGAAACCGGGCATGGAGAGTGCTTTCTCGATAACAGGGGTGAAATCTTTGTCGTCCTCGATATGGACCTGATCGGGCCAGCCGACAAGTCCAGTGGTGAAGACCCGGTCTTTGTATTCAGGCTTCGGTTTCTGGATGCAGTTGGTGGTGAAGAGAATCGCCCCCGGGAAGGTGGGGAATTCTTTTTGTTGACTCTGCCATGCAGTGCCGAAATGGCCATAGAAATGCGGGTATTTTTTCAGCTCGGGGTAGCCGTGACAGGGCAGCATTTCACCATGGGTGTAGACAGTGATGCCTTTACCTTCAGTCTGCTTGAGGAGTAACTCGAGGTCACGCAGGTCGTGTCCGGTGATGAGAATGGCCTTGCCGGCCTTATGCCCCAGCGGGACTTCTGTGGGGACGGGATGTCCGTAGGCCCCGGTGTTGCCTGCATCAAGCAGTTCCATGGCCTTGACGTTGACCTCGCCGCATTTCAGGGCTGTACCGACGAGTGTCTCAAGGCTCTGGCCCTTGCGGGTGAAGTCTGCCATGGTTTCATAGATGAAAGCATAGACTGATTCGTCTTCTTTTCCAAGAATGGCGGCGTGGTCGGCGTAAGCTGCGAGACCGCGGAGACCATAGACGGTAATCTGTTTGAGGGAGCGGAGGTCCTCATTGTCGTCGAGGGACTGCATCAGGTCGAGGGCCTTGCCCTGGGCGTAGAGGTCCTTCAGTTCGAGGGCAGGTGCGAAGGTGAGGGCGTCGGCGTCGGATTCAACTTTGCCTCCTGCGGCCTCAACACGTTTTTTCAGTTCGTCGCGATAGTGTACGGTTTTGTTGATCCATTTCTGGAATCGTTTCGGGTCAAAGTCTACGTTGGTCAGGCAGGCGAAGATGGATTCTGCGACGAAGCGGTCGATTTTATTATCAATGATGCCTGCTTTACGTCCCTCTACGGCAACCAGAGAGAGACCCTGGATGGCAAAGGTGAGCAGGTCCTGCAGGGCGGCGACGTCTTCACTTTTGCCACATACGCCGACGACGGTGCAGCCGGTGCCTTTAGCGGTTTGTTCACATTGGTTACAGAACATTGTTTTCTCCTTTTGAGTATTGGCAGGTATGGTACCTGGAGGGGGAACCCTGGTACGTCTGATGAGGGAACCTTGTTGATGGGTAGACTCTACCCGGCAGGAGAAGACCTGACTTTGATCCAGGTCAAGAGAAGTGCTGAAAAGTGCTAAAGATTTAGAAAACCTGCAGGAGACGGGAGACAGGAGACAAGAGACAGGAGACGGGGAAAAGCAAAAGACGGTAAAGCATTTTTTTACCGCGAAGAACACGAAGGAAGGCAAAAGCATTTCGAATACGGAACACCGATAACCCGCGAAACATACCCGCCATATTGTCACCACGGGGTGATAACGGTGGCATCCATCATCATTGGTGAAAAATTGGTACAACAGTGATTCCGGCGATGATGTAGAGACAAGGCATGGCTTGTCTACACGCTGACGACAAACGTAACGATAACGGTGGAATGACTTGTAACGCATGGAATAAACTGGTAGCAATTCCCGGAATTATTAAGAGCAGATACAACCGGGATTGGGCCTCCTGAAACGGGGCATAACTTAATAGGAATGGTGTGAACTGCCATTTACATTTTGTATTGGCAGATTTAAAGACAATGGGACAGACGACTAATTTAGGCGTCTCCAGCACAACGGACCAACGGACGTTTCTACAATGAGATCAATTTTACATCCTGTTTATCCTTTCGGAATCGCTAAGAAAGATGTCCACGCAGTTACGTTTTCTGGTCAGTAAAAATGTAATTAGTATTAGTGAAAATTCGTGTCCATTCGTGGTTACAAACGACGTTTGTCAAATTTTCTTCGTCTTTCTTCGCGTTCCTTCGTGTTCTTCGCGGTAAAAAATGCCTTACCGTCTTTTGTTTTTTCCGTCCTTCCCAAGCAGGAGAACCCAGCCCTCTTCTTCTTTTTCTTCCCGTATTTGTAACCCGCACTCTGCAAAGAGCTCGCGCCATCGCGTATGCTCCCAGCCGCAGATGGTGTATTCTGTCGAAAAATCGCGATTTTCTTCTCCTTTCTTCATCGGCCGCAGTCGGTAGCGTTCTTCAATCTCTATTCGTTCTTCCAGTGGATTGAATTTGCGCAGTGTCTCTTTTATCAAACGACCGCCATTCTCCATGTCGAACATTTTAAATTGAAAAGTGTGACTGGTCCGGGCGCGGAAGCCGCCTCCCGGAATATGCAGGTGTAAACCGAGCAGGCCGTCTGTACGGAGCAGTTCGTGGCAGGAGGAGAGGCAGCGGCTGATGGTGTTACCGGGAAGCAGATTAAGGGTGTTCCAGGGGATAACAATGCCGTCGAAGCTGGCGGGTTTAAAGGCGGGCGCGGTCATATCCATGCGCAGTAGAGCAGGGCGCTGACGGGGGGGGATGTTTCTAAAAAAAAGCTGTGCCTGTGTCAACATGGAGATGCTGAGATCAATGGCAACGAGCTGGCGGCCGGGGCGGACAAGGCTGCGGGTGACACGTCCCGAGCCGCAGCCAAGCTCAAGAATGTTGCCGGAGGGCAGGGTGCGATCCCAGTGACGTGCATCTTCGCACGTCTCCGCCATCTCAAGATCATAGAATTGGCGGTAAAGGCCCTCCGGCAGTGCCTCGAAAACATCCTCCGGCTCCGCGTCGTAGCTGTCATAGATAGTGACAGCCATTCTCCTTAACTCTCTTCAGCGGTTTTTTGTGCCGCACTCGCACTGGCCGCACACTGATTCTTGCCGAGGTCGAGAATCTCCTCTTCTTCCGGCGATACACTCTTCAGCCCGGCATTGATTTGACGGATGGTGGCATACTCCTCCGGCTGCTGGCGCATATTCGCTTTGATAAAGGCGAGAAACTCCTTTTTGTTATCTATAGAGTAAATGGCGCGGTTGAACTCCAGCACCTGAGAAAGCGGGGCAACAAAGGCGAGATCACCATTTACGCTGGTTGCTTCTTCCCAGGACATGAAGTGACTGGGCAGGATGCGTAATTTGCCATCCATTTTACGGACGCGGGTGAGGGTATCAAAGAGCATGTCCGACCATGTTTCAACCTCTCCGCCGAGATCTGGACGTCCCACCGACTGGATGAAGACGCTGTCTCCTGAGATAAGCCAGCGGTTGTCCACAAGATAACTTGTGGAGCCAGGTGTGTGGCCGGGGGTGAAATGTATCTCCACCGGAACGCCTGCCGGTCCGTAGTCTGCCCCGTTCTGCAGGGGTGTGTATTGAAATTGTGCTCCGGCAAAGTCCGCTTCACTGGCGAGAAATTCCGCTCCCGCCTGCTCCATGAGGGCACGGCTGCCAGCGATATAGTCCGCCTGCAGATGGGTCTCAAAAGTACGGCTGATTTTCACGTTTTTTTCGGCGGCAAAATCGAGATAGAATTTTGTATTGTGGCTTGGATCAAAGAGCTGCATTTCCCCGTCTTTCACCAGGGCATAAGAACACGACGCCTTGCCAGGGCGAATAAACTGATAGAGTTCATACTCTTTGCCTGGATTGAGCAGCACAGGGATGAGAAATGTACCCCATGCGTTTATTCCGCCATCAAGGTATGCGATGTCAGTGAATCCGTTTTTCTCTAGAATTTCGGATACATATCTGGCTGCCCGGCCAAGGACGCAGAGTATGCGGATCGGTCGGCTCCCGGCAAACTCCTGTACCCGTCGCACACAGGCGTCCTCAATCTCCAAAAAATCATAATAGGAGATGTTTTCCTGCAGGAAGGGGCGTGGTGCCTCCACTTTCTGGCGGGCGAAGTCCTCGCTGCTGCGAACGTCAAGGATTGCAATATCTTCTCCGTCTTTCAACCAGTTAAAGAGTTCGAGTGCGCTGTATGTTACGATGCTCATATCCCGTGCCTCCGAGAGGTGAAAAAATGATAGTCTGGGAGCAAAAGCTTCCAGCGCTTTTGCGGTATTTGCCTTTACCTGTGTTTCAAAATTCAGGGTCCCCTGATGTCTCAGGGGGTGCTGCCAAAAAGCCGCGACCCTTTGGTGCCGCGAGAGGCCATGCCTGAAAAGAAGCCTCTCCTTTAAAGGATACCTTGAATACTCAGTCTTTCGCCCATCTTCTTCGTTACAGTCAAAAAATTTTCCTCGGAGGTAAGCGCCAGACTCCGATATCAAACTATGGCTGTGGTAAATTTTCTCCTGTGCCTCGAATATGAACGAAATACAAGCTGTTTCAAGGTACCCGTATGTCACCGATTTTTGTGAGTGACGCCCGCAGCAGCAGGTGCCACTCATCCTGCTCAGGCAGTGAACTCACCCGCGACTTTTGCACCGACGCGACGTCCCATCTCTGTGCAGGCCTCAAGGGCTTCTTCGGTTGGCACATATTTGTGCTTGATACCGCTGTCAACGAGTTCCAGTTTGAGACCTTCGAGGATTTCATTCATTAATCCCACAGCCTCGCCGCTCCAGCCGAAGGAACCAAAACTGGCAGTAAGTTTATTAAACGGCTTCAGTCCTTTCATATAGTAGATGAAAGTGTTCATTGCCGGCAGCATGCCGTTGTTGAGGGTAGAGGAGCCGAGGAGGATAGCCCGTGCATCAAGCACTTCAGCAATAACGTCGCTGTAGTGCATGGTTTTCAGGTTGATCATCTTCACCGAGACATCATTTTCAAGCAGCCCTTTTTCCACTGCAAATGCCATCTTGCGGGTGGATTCCCACATCGTTTCGTAGATGACCAGAACCTTTTTGCTGGCGGTACCGCGACTCCACTGCCGGTAGGCCTCGAAGATCGTGTCGATATGTTTTCTCCAGATGACACCGTGGTCCGGAGCGATCATCTTGATATCAAGATTCATTTCGTCCACGGTGTCTATTACTTTTTTCACCAGCCCGGAGTAGGGGTAGAGAATATTTGCGTAGTATTTGGCGCACTCCTGCATGAGGATGCTCATGTCTATCTCGTCATCATAGCGTTCGCTGGTGCAGAGATGTTCTGCAAAGGCGTCGTTGGAGAAGAGGATGCCTTCTTCTTTAAGATAGCTGAACATGGAATCGGGCCAGTGAAGCATGCGGGTTTCAAGGAATTGCAGGGTCCGTTTTCCGAGAGAAATTTCGCTGCCGGATTTTACTACCTCATAGGGCCAGTCTTCCTGGTGAAAGTGGTCGAGCAGTGCTTTTTTGCCCATGGGGGAACAGATCAGTTTTTCCGGTTTGCAGAGTTCCATCATCTGCACCAGTCCGCCACTGTGGTCCATTTCCACATGGTTGGCGACAATATAGTCGATCTTCGCCGGATCAATGATTTGACGAATATTTTCGAGGAGCTGGTCCATGCAATAGTGCTTTACGGTATCGAGAAGAGTGATCTTTTTATCGATGATAAGGTAGGCGTTGTAAGTGGTCCCGCGATTGGTGGAATAACCGTGCATGTCGCGTATGTCCCAGTCGAGCGCACCGACAGAGTAGATTCCTTTTGCAATTTCTTGAACAGCCATGAAGTCACCTTCGTTTATGGGAATATTTTATGGTTTTTATCCGTAATTCTACGGACAAAAACCTTTCATTATTTTAACTGGTTGCACCTTTTATTTTTTAATAGGTTGTGCCTTTTTTGGCAACCGGTTTGCGGTTCGTTCGAGCTGTCAGGCTGCTTTATTCCAGGGCAGCAGACGAAGATCATTTTAACTGGCTGTCCTTGCTGCCGCGACGGTTGTAAAGAGAAGTGGATGCACGCTCTTTCTCCGCTTCCTGCTGGCAGGCGATGCAAAGACGAACCCCCGATATTGCTTTGCGGCGTGCCTCGGGAATTGGCTCATCGCATTCCTCGCAATGGGTGAGACTCTTACCACCTGGCATCTGTTCACGCACACGTTTCACCGCGTCTGCTACGCTGGCGTCAATCTGTTCCTGAACGGCACCATCCTGCGCCCACCCAACTGCCATACCTTGTCCCCCCCTCGAGATAGCGGTGGTTCCGGATGCCCGGAGACCTCAATTACGACGAATATACATTTTATCAGCAGGAATATTACCATAACCATACTGACAAAGCACGGCAACGGCGGGAGACTGCTGGCGAGAAAAAGACTGTGAATTCCGGCGGAAGTGATTACCCTTATCTGACTGTTGCGAGAAGTAAAAATGCTTTATGACAGGGAGAAAATAATGGAAAAAACAGTGAAACGATTTCCAGTAATTGACAGCGCTGACTGCAGCCTTTGCCAGGGATGTGTGGCAGTAGAGCCGGATGTCTTTTATTTTGACGAGAACAGTGGTCGAATAGTGGTGCGCGAACTGGCGGAATATCCGCTGGTGCAGGTGGATGAAGCGATCAAGAATTGCCCCCGGGACTGTATCTCATGGGATATCCCGGAAAAAATGCATCTGAGCGGGGAGTGTACAGAAGAGGAAATTCTCGGAATAGGTTGAGACGTATGGATATCCCATTTGAACTTGTGTCGACATTCACCCCTGCCGGAGATCAGCCTCAGGCGATAAAATTGCTCTCCGATGGTATTAAAAGCAATATTCGCAGTCAGGTGTTGCTAGGGGTTACGGGGTCGGGCAAAACTTTCACCATGGCCAGCGTGGTGCAGGAGATGCAGCGCCCGACTCTGGTGATTGCTCCCAACAAGACACTTGCAGCTCAGCTTTACAGCGAGTTTCGTGAGCTTTTTCCTCACAATGCTGTGGAGTATTTTGTTTCCTATTACGACTATTTTCAGCCCGAGGCTTATGTGCCCGCTTCGGACAGTTATATCGAAAAGGATTCGGCTATTAACGATGCCATCGACAAGATGCGTCACTCCGCCACCCGTTCACTGCTTACCCGGCGCGATGTGCTGATTGTCGCCTCGGTGTCCTGTATCTACGGCCTCGGTTCCCCGGACGAGTATAAAAATATGCACCTCCTGCTGCGCAGTGGCGCGGAGTATCCGCTTGAAGAGGTGGAGCGGCAGCTTGTTCGGCTGCAGTATGAGCGCAATGATTTTTCTTTCCACCGCGGGACCTTCCGGGTCCGCGGTGACGTGGTGGACATCTTCCCGGTTCATGAAGAGGATCGTGCCATCCGCCTGGAGTTCTTTGGCGATACGGTGGAGGAGATCTCTGTCATTGACCCGTTGCGGGGCAAGGTTCTGGAACGTCTCCCGGGGTATACGCTCTTCCCCGGCAGTCACTTTGTAACCTCGAAGGATTCACTGCAGCGGGCCACCGGAACGATCAAGGAGGAGCTGGCCTCGCGACTGACCTTTTTTCATGAGAATAACCGCCTTGTGGAGGAGCAGCGGCTTGAACAGCGCACCATGTTTGATCTGGAGATGATTCAGGAGTTGGGCTATTGTAATGGTATTGAGAACTACAGCCGTCATCTCACTGGCAAACCGGAAGGGGCGCCACCCCCAAACCTGCTCGATTATTTTCCCGAGGACTATCTGATTTTCATCGATGAGAGCCATATCGGTATCGGTCAGCTCAATGGCATGTATAACGGTGACCGCTCCCGTAAACAGACCCTCGTGGACTATGGATTCCGCCTGCCATCGGCGCTTGATAATCGACCGCTGCGTTTCGATGAATTTGTTGACCGAATCAACCAGATTGTCTACGTCTCAGCCACTCCGGGGAATTATGAGATGGAGCAGGCGGAAGGACGGGTGGTTGAGCAGCTTATCCGTCCCACTGGGCTTCTCGACCCGCGTATTGAAGTTCGTCCCGCCAAAAATCAGGTGGATGACCTCCTGGAAGAGGTGCGGCAGCGCGCCGGGCGTGGCGAGGCTGTGCTGGTCACAACCCTTACCAAGCGCATGGCGGAGGATCTGACGGATTATTATGACAATCTCGGGGTGCGGGTTCGTTATCTCCACTCCGATGTGAAGACGCTGGCGCGTATTGAGTTGATCCGAGACCTGCGTAACGGTGTATACGATGTTCTCGTCGGGATAAATTTGTTACGCGAGGGACTTGATATTCCGGAAGTATCTCTTGTTGCCATCCTTGATGCCGATAAGGAGGGCTTCCTCCGCTCGGAGCGTTCCCTGATTCAGACCTGTGGTCGTGCCTCACGGAATGTCGATGGCCTTGTCATCATGTATGCCGATGTGGTTACCGGCTCCATGAAATATACCATTGAGGAGACAGATCGGCGGCGGGTTCTGCAGATGGACTTTAATAGAGCGCATGGTATTGTACCGAAGACGGTGGTCTCTTCCGTGAAGAATACCGTGCGCGAGCTGCTGGAGAGTTCGGGAGCTGAAGAAAAGGGTGAAACCTTTTACCAGCAGACAGACCACGACGGCGAGTTGCTCGCGGTGGCGGAAGAGATGCCCGAGTTTTCTTCGCTGCAAGAGTTGAATCAGGAGATTTCTAAACTCGAAGAGGAGATGCAGGCTGCGGCAAAAGAGCTTGCCTTCGAGCGGGCTGCTGAACTGCGGGACATTATAAAAAAAATGCGCATGCTGGAGATAGAACTGGGGTGAGTGAGCGAAAGGAAAAGATACTGTTGTGGCTGCTGCCGAAACTGGTGGCGATTTTGATGAGGGTATGGTTTGCCACCTGTCGGGTGCGGTTGCACAGACCGGAGAACTTCGTCCAGCCGGGGGAAGAGGAGAGCAGGCCGCAACTTGCCTCCTTCTGGCATTATTCCATACTCTTTGTCTTGTATCAGATGCGTCACTACCGGGCAACGGCCATGGTCAGTGCCAGTCGCGATGGAGAATACCTTGCCCGGCTGGCGAGCGAACTCGGCTATGATATTGCCCGCGGTTCCAGCCACCAAAAAGGCGTGGCTGCGCTGAAAGGGCTGCTGAAGGCGGTGAAAAAAGGGAGAAGCTGTGCCCTCGTGGCAGACGGTTCCCGGGGCCCGGCTCTGGAGGTACAGCCGGGAGTCCTGCTGCTGTCGGCACGTTCCGGTGACCCGATTGTCCCCATTGTGTGGTCGGCATCGCGATATTTTACCATCCATTCCTGGGACAGGATGGCTTTTCCCCTGCCGTTTTCGAGGGTGGAGTTCTTCTTTGGTGAACCGCTGGTGGTTCCCCCGGATGTCAAGGGGGATGATTTGGAGGTGTGGCGGCTGGAGCTCGAATCCCGACTCCTTTCACTCTATGCAGAGGCATGGAATATTTTCGATAAATCAAAACATTACGAATAATGACTGAAGCAAAATCAACGAAACGAGGAATTGTGGTTGCCGGTCTTGCCGGTGGTTCAGGCAAGAGTGTGGTTGCAGTTGGTTTGACGGCGGCCCTCATCAAGCGAGGTGGGGGGGTGGTGCCGTACAAAAAGGGGCCGGATTATATCGATGCTGGCTGGTTGCAGCTCGCGGCCGGACGCCGCTGCTATAACCTTGATCCTTTTCTTGTGGAAGAGAAATTGTTGCAGAACTGTTTCTTCAGCTGCTTCCGTGATGCGGAGTTTGCGATAATTGAAGGGAATCGCGGCCTGTACGATGGTGTAAATGTGAGGGGCGGGTTTTCAACGGCAGATCTGTCACTTACGCTGAACCTTCCGGTACTGCTGGTGGTTAACTGTTCCAAGGTTACCCGTACCGTGGCGGCGCAGGTGCTGGGTTGCCAGAAGTTTGATGAGCGGGTGAATATTGTCGGCGTGGTTCTGAATGAAATTGCCACGAAACGACAGGAAAATTTGATTACTGAGGCGGTGGAACTCTATACCGGTATCCCGGTGATAGGCGTTCTTCCGCGCATGAAAACCGATATCTTTCCCATGCGTCACCTCGGCATGCTGCCCCATCAGGAGTACCGTGACAGTTACGGGGCCGTGGAGCGGCTTGCTGCTTTCGTGGAAGAGAATTTGAACCTCGATCTCCTTGAACAGCTCATGGCTCCTGTCCCCCGGGCCGGAGAGGCTCCACTTCATTCTCCTGTTTCTGCCGGGCGCAGGGTGAAGATTGGTATCCTGCAGGATGCTGCTTTTCAGTTCTACTATTCTGCCAACCTTGAGGCCCTGGAGTCTGCCGGGGCGGATTTGGTAACCCTCTCCGCCATGTCGGATGCGCAGCTTCCGGATGATCTCGACGGTCTTTATATCGGTGGGGGCTTTCCAGAGACTGGGGCTGCCGAACTCGCGGCCAATCGGAGTTTTCGCGAATCAGTGCTTTCCGCTGCGGAACGGGGACTTCCCATCTACGCGGAATGCGGCGGCTTAATTTATCTCGGAGAGTCGATTGAACTGGGAGAAAAGAGGTTCCCTCTGGTAGGGGTTTTCCCGGCGCGTTTTTCCATGTCGAAGAAGCCACAGGCCCACGGTTACTCTATCTTTGTCGCCGATCGGGAAAACTCTTTTTATGCTCGGGGAAGCAGGGTCAAAGGGCATGAGTTCCGCTATTCGCGGGTTGAAGAGTGGCGGGGGGATGATGATATGCTGTCGGTGAAGATGGAACGCGGCAAGGGCTTCTGGAATGGCCGGGACGGCCTGGTGAAAAAGAATGTTTTTGCGCTCTATACACACATTCACGCTACTGGAACGCTGGAGTGGGCACCGAATTTTGTTGGTCTGTGTCGCACCTGGCGCGATGACGGGGATGTAAAGTAACATCCGCTGTGGAGTTGTTGGACCTCTTACTGTCTGGTCCCTGACAGGGGCCAGACAGTAAGTCAAGATTATTCAAGGTACCTTTAGTTCTTTGTCTCGTCGCCCAGCACTTTAAGACGGATGGCGCTCTGTTTCTCTTCATTGGGGGCTGGTTCCACCCAGTGGATGAAAGACTCCGTCACCCTCATGTAGTCGCCAGCGTCTTTCTTGCACTTGTCGCAAATGGCGTCGGCATTGTCGCGATACATGATGATTCCCGAGGCGGGATCACCTTTTTCATCTACTGCGGCCATTTTTCGGCAGCCACAGTCGAGGCGGATAACAACAACGCCTATAGCCTCAGGGCTCCCCTCAAGGATTCCTCCGATCATTGCCATTTCGTTCTTTTCTGCGGGAACCTTCTTTGCTGTCTTCTTTCCGGCTCTGGTTGTTTTCTTACCCATCAAATTCCTCTCTGTTGCGGATTGACTTCTCAATATGGTCTCAACAGGGAACTTACCGCTGAGATGGGCAACAGGTCAATATGTTTACAGAAATTTTTCGATTTATCCCTGAGTTGACTCCATTGCCAGCAGGGCGGCACCGAGTGCTCCGATTGCCTGCGGGTCCTCTGGAATCAGCACTCTGCGCTGCAGGTGCTCGGCGAGCAGGGTGGTCATGCAGCGGTTCTTTGCCACCCCTCCGGTGAAAATAATATCGCCGTTGTCGGAGATGCGGTTGATCATTCCTGCTGCACGGCGGATTACAGAGTAGTGCAGTCCGCGGGCAATCGCTTTGCGGTCGGCGCCGCGGGCAATGAGGGAGGTTACCTCTGATTCAGCGAAGACTGTACACATGCTGGAGATATTGATCTCTTCCTGTGCCTCGAGTGCTGCGTCGCCGAATGTCTCCAGCGGAAAACCGAGGTTTGTGGCCATGATTTCCAGAAACTTGCCGGTTCCCGCCGCACAGCGGTCATTCATCTCAAATTTCTTTACCTTGCCGCTGCCAGCATAGAGGGCGATGGCCTTGCTGTCCTGGCCGCCGATATCGAGGATGGCAGAGGCCCCTGAAATACTGGCGTGAGCCCCTTTTGCGTGGGCCTTGATCTCGGTGACGGTGGGGCAGTCGAATTCAACCTCGCAGAGACTGCGGCCATAGCCGGTGGCCATCAGCAGATCATGGGGGTGCTGTGCAACCAGCTCCCGGGCCTCACGGACCGGATCAAAGCCGGTGTCACGCTGCTCACTGCAGAGGACGACACCGTTCTCGTCCACCACCACAAACTCTATGCTGCGGGAACCGATGTCGATTCCCGCAAATCTTTCGCTGCTCATCGCAGTTGCTCGATAAATGCTTCAACCCGGGTCTTGAGCTGGCCCATATCCTCCATGCTGTAATCGGTTTCTACCCGCAGACAGGGAATTTCAGCATCCTCAAGCGCTCTCTCCACCGGAATGGATTCCATCAAGTAGGGCTGACAGAACTGCAATCCGTAGTGGATTACACCATCCGCGTTATAGGCTTTTACCATCTCTTTGATATGTTGCAGGCGGTCATTGTTGGGGGTGAAAACGGCACAGTCCACCTTGAAATAACGGTCGGTGATGGCGTCTATAAGTGCGTCGATGGTTGTTCCTGAATCATCAATCTGGTTGCGGGTGCTGCGTTCTCCGACGCAGCTCTCTTCCCCGACAATCACTGCTCCCGAGCTCTCTACTACTGCGGGCAGTTTCCAGTTCGGAACTGCCATTGGGCAGCCGGAGATAAGGATACGCGGGGTCTTCGCGGGGAAGGCACCCTCTTTGGCTTCAATTCGTTTCTCCAGCTCATCACAGAGTTTGTTTATGGAATCGGTGAAACGTGCTGGATTATCGGAAGGAAATACCTGATTGGCGAGCAGTGCGTCGAGACCGGAGATCGGTGCCGGATCGGCGGCGCGCAGTTTCAGCAGGCGGTGCATGGCTGCCCGCTTGGTATTGACGGTGCGGATTCCCTCCCGCAGGGATTCTACCGTAATGGTGACGCCGGTCAGTTTTTCAACTGCCTTCATGAAACGGAGATACTCCCCGCGCAGCAGAGCGCGTCCCTCAACGCTTTTCATCTGGGGAATGTCCATGACATAGAGATTTTTTTTCGGCAGAATAGTGCCAAGGGTCTCATAGGCCTTTTTCTTCCCGTCACAGGTGTTTTCACCTACGATCATGTCTGCGCTTTCCAGGTAGGGGCAGACCTCGCCGAGGCGAAAACCGAAGGTTGATTTAATCAGTGCACAGGTGTTGCGGGGCAGCAGCTTTTCCACCTCTTCCATGGCAAAGTCTGCACCGGAGCAGAGGCCGACAAGGCTGGCGTTGCCTGCCAGGCAGATCTCTTCCGGGACGAAAACGCAGTAGGAACCGATTATTTTCCGACCGGCAGCCTGTTCATCAAGAAGTTCCTGAATCCGCTGGCCGTGAATCTCGCTGAGAACAAAATCGAAATATTCCATCCCCTTCGGGCGATTTTTCTGGTTGAGATAAATGTCGTTGTAAGCTCCACCAAGAACTTGCAGCAGGGCATTGTGTGAATCGAGATTAAGGCCGAGTTTCTGCCACATGGCTTCATGGGGTGAGTTCATTTGTGCTCCTTGAAATTAGAAGAAAATACTTCAATATCGGTAAGGGAAACGAAAGGTTAAAATGGAGAGCCTCTATGATTCATCTCAGGGGTCTATATGTCAAATAGGAAATTCTAATAGAGCAAATGTCTGTCCATCGGCGAAGACGACAACAGACGGCAATGGCAGTAGAGGTCTTCGTAGCGTAAAATATCCGTAAATACAAATAGTTCGTGTGGAACAGCGCACTCTTTTTTCCGCCAATTTTCTTGACAAAGTCTCGGCCGTACATTATTTCAGAGCAAGTATTTTGACGCACACCGAAAAAGCTTCCCTGAAAAACGGCAGCGGGTAAAGCGTAAATTTACCGTGAAGAGAAATGATGTTTGACGAAGTCGCCAGACATGAGCAATATAAAGAAGTGAAAATTTTGGTTCTGTTTTTTGTTTCTGAAGGGAGTATGACAAGGGGCATTCTGTGCATTAAAGTGTGTCCCGCGGAAGCCCTCACTGTTACTGGTCCCCTGCAGGGTACCTTGAATAACCAGTCTTTTGCCCCTCTTCTTCCTTACAGGAAAAAAATATCCTCGGAGGCAAGCGCCAGACTCCGATACAACTCTATACCTGCGGTAAATTTCTTTCTGTGCCTCGAATATGAACGAAATACAAGATTATTCAGGATACCCTTTATTCAAGGGTCGGTTCTTTTGGCCTGTTGCCCCTCGCAGGGGTACGGGCTGTTTTCGTTTATTGATATCGTGAATACGTGAATACATATACCTGGAAACCTGGCGCAAGTCGCCGCATCCACCTTCTCCTTTCGGCAGCCATCTGGAGTGCCGTGGGCCTTATGCTTCTTGGCAAGGGACTTTACCGTGCTCGCGGGGGGACGACTTTTATTGTGCTCCTGGGCACCGCAGGTCTTGTCGCGGGGGCGTTGAAATCCCGCTATGTCCTTGACCGCGCGGCGGGGCGCACTATTGCCCGCATCCATACCCTTGAAGATGGAACCTGGCTTGGGGCTGTTTATTCCATGAAGACCTGGTTGATGGTTGCGGGGATGATCGTCACCGGTGTTCTGTTGAAATATTCACCACTTCCCACTATAATCCTCTGCTTTATCTACTTTACAGTTGGCTGGGCGCTGCTCTTTTCCAGTCGGTGCGCCTGGGGCGAATTTTTCCATTACAGAGAGAAAGAATGAAAGGAGAAAGCTTTAATCAAATTACCGTGGATGCCGCCGCTCTCGCAGCGAATTATCGTTATCTTGCAGAGCTTGCCGGTGACACCCCGTTGATGGCCATGGTGAAAGGTGACGGGTATGGCCACGGCATGGTCTATGCGGCCCGGGCATTCGCCGGTGCCGGCTGCCGCCGCTTTGGTGTGGCCGAGCTTTGTGAAGGAGTGGAGCTGCGCCGGGCTGGAATCGAAGGCATGATCCTCGTTACCACCTGTTTCGGCAATGAAGACGCCTCTTTCTTCTATGACTTTAGCCTCACGCCGGTTATTTCCACGTATGCCCAGGCTGCTTTGCTTGAGGCCGAGGGGGCTGCGCGGGAGAATGAGCTGGAGATTCACCTCAAGGTGAATACCGGCATGGGGCGTCTCGGGCTGTGGCCCGAAGAAGTGGAGTCCTTTGCTGCGGGGCTGGCAGAATTCCCTCATCTGAAGATTGCCGGAGTGATGAGCCATTTCCCTGAGGCTGATATTCCCGGGTCCCCCAGTACCGATGAGGCGTTGAAGAAATTCAAGAAAGTCGCGGCGGTGCTCAAGGAGCGTTACGGTGTCATCCGGCACATTGCCAACTCCGGGGCGCTGTTTTACCACCCGGAAGCATACTGTGACATGATTCGGGTGGGGATTGCCCTCTATGGCTGCCACCCTTCAGGATTACCTTGCGACGGGCTTGTCCCTGCCATGCGTTTCTCCAGTCGGATTATCCAGGTGAAGGATTTCCCCGCAGGCAGTTCTATCAGCTACGGGCGAACTTTCATCACCAAAAAACCGACCAGAATTGCCGTTATTCCGGTGGGCTATGAGGACGGATTGAACCGCCATCTTTCCAATGGCGGAGAGGTTCTGGCTGGTGGACAGCGGGTGCAGATCTGTGGCCGTATCTGCATGAATATCTGTATGCTTAATGTCAGCGACATGGAGGTTGAGGTGGGAGATGAAGTTGTCCTTCTCGGCAGCCAGGGTGAAGAGTGCATTACCGCCGACGAAGTGGCGAAGGTTCTTGATACCATCAGCTATGAAGTCATATGTCTTTATGGCCATGTCAACAAACACTTCAGCTCAACTGAATAACCGGCATCTGAAAAGTCAGCGTCTGCCGCCTCCGGGGAGCAGGCGCTTTTTCATGGCCCCTGCCAGGGACCTCAGGTGAAATCTGATTAACAAACTATCCAGGAAGAGTACCAATGATTCGTCAGCAGCTTAAAGATGTGTTGCAGAACTGTTTCACAGCGGGTGTGGAGGAAGGACTCTGGTCTGAAAGTGGATCCGGAAAATTTACCGTTGAACTGCCAAAACACGAGGGACAGGGAGACTTCTCCACCAACTTTGCGCTGGTACTCGCCGGTATTGAGAAGAAGAATCCCCGGGAGGTTGCTGCGCAGCTCGCCAGGAAACTGGAGGTTGAAACGACACTGGTGGCGAAGGTGGACGTGGCGGGGCCAGGTTTTGTTAATATCACCATTCAACCGAAGGTCTGGCAGGCGATGATTCCGCAGATCCTTGCTGCGGGTGAAGGCTTTGGGCACAGCAGGGTCGGCGAAGATCGCCGGGTGATGGTGGAATTTGTCTCCGCCAATCCCACCGGGCCACTCTCTATCGGGCACGGGCGGCAGGCGATTCTCGGAGATTCCATTGCCCGTCTGCTTGAGGCCACCGGCCATAATGTCTATCGCGAATACTATTACAACAATGCCGGTCGGCAGATGCGGGTGCTCGGCGAATCGACCCGTGCCCGCTACCTTGAGCTGCTCAATCGCGAGTTCACCTTTCCTGAAGATGGGTATCAAGGTGAATACATTATAGAAATTGCTCAGTCGCTGGTGGATGAAAAGGGCGACTCGCTTGTAGACTGCAAAGAGGTTGATCCTTTCAAAGAACAGGCGGAACACTACATCTTCAAAGATATCTCCGGAACCCTCGGGCGCATGGGAATTAAATTTGACAACTACTTTAACGAACGCTCTCTTTATGAAAACGGCCATATTGATGATGTGGTCAATAAACTGCGGGAGAAGGGGCTTGTCTACGAGAAGGATGGTGCCACCTGGTTCAAAACGACGGTTCTGGGGCAGCCACAGGATCGGGTTATCATCAAGAGTACTGGTGAGCCTACCTACCGCCTGCCGGATATAGCCTACCACCGGGAAAAATTTCGGAGGGATTTCGACTGGCTGATTGATATCTTTGGCTCCGACCATATCGCCACCGTGCCTGATGTTCTGTCCGGTGTGGAGGCGCTGGGTTATGATCCCAAAAAGGTGACCGTGGTCCTGCACCAGTTCGTCACTCTCACTCGTGACGGGAAACAGGTGAAGATGTCAACCCGCAAGGCGAACTTTGTTACCGTGGATGAACTGCTCGATGAGGTGGGGGTTGATCCTGTGCGTTTCTTCTTTATGCAGCGCAAGGCTGATTCACAGATGGAGTTTGACCTTGCCCTCGCCACAAAAGAGAGCCAGGAAAATCCTGTCTATTATGTTCAGTATGCCCACGCACGCCTTTGCTCCATCCTGCGCCAGGCCGAAGAGAAGGGAATGAGCGCTGTCGGGGCCGACAATTCTGCAGGACTTGATATGAGCCGTCTCATTGAGCCTGAAGAGATTAAACTGCTCAAGGCAATGTCTTCCTTTCCTGGAGAACTTGAAGCCTCAGCACTGGAACTGGCACCGCATAAAATTATTTTCTTCCTCATGGAGTTTGCCGGTCTGCTGCACAGTTACTACAACAAACACAAGGTCCTCACCGATGATGTCGAGCTGAGCAGAGCCCGCCTCGGTCTTGTTGTTGCTGTGCAGGTGGTCTTGAAGAATGGACTTGATATCTGTGGGCTGACAGCGCCGGAACGGATGTAATTCTCCGATGGCGACGCAGGGGAAAAAAAAGGTTAAGCTGAAATTTGAGGTGAGTCGGGGAGCCATCGGCGGTATTGGCGTTGTGCTCCTCTGTCTCTTCCTCTGGACCTTTATCTTCGGGGTGTGGACCGGGCAATCGTGGCTCGCCGGCCGGGGATTCACTGGCGAGGCAGGCGGGCGTCACTCGAGCATGACGCTGTCGAAGATGCAAATCATCGACGCGGTTTCAACGGTGAATGGAAAAGAGACACCGCCTTATATTCGAGTGGAAAAAAAAGTAATAAAAAAGGGCGAATAACCGCAGAACGTCTTATAGTAACGCTGTTATTTTGATCAACTCTGTAATGTTCTTGAAGGATTTCTACTCTTTTTTCTCTCTCAATTCGATGTGTTCACTGCCTTGAGAGGCAGACTCTTCGCGCACACTGAAATCAAATGAAATCCGCCATTTTTCAAGGAATATTTTATTTTAATCTATAGAACGGGAAGAAGATGATATCCAGTGCATTAACCAAAATTTTCGGCAGCAGCAATGATCGATATCTTAAAAGTCTTAGACCGATTATTGCAAAGATCAACTCTCTTGAGGAAAGTTTGCAGCCACTGGACGACGCGGCGATTGCCGCGAAAACTGTGGAGTTTCGTGAGCGGGTGGCTAAAGGTGAGAGTCTTGACGATCTCCTCCCCGAAGCTTTTGCGGTCGTCCGCGAGGCCGCGCGGCGGGCCATTGGCGAACGTCATTACGATGTGCAGCTTATCGGCGGTATCGTTCTCCATCAGGGGAAGATCGCCGAGATGAAAACCGGTGAGGGAAAGACCCTCACCTCGACCCTGCCTGTTTATCTCAATGGGCTTTCCGGCAAGGGAGTGCATGTGGTGACGGTGAACGACTACCTTGCTGCACGTGACTCTGAGTGGATGAGTCAGATCTATACTTTCCTCGGTATGAGGTGCGGCAAGATTGTCCATGACATGGGCGATGTCGCCCGGCAGGAGGCCTATGGCTCCGATATCACCTACGGTACAAACAACGAATTCGGTTTCGACTATTTACGTGATAACATGAAGTTCGACCGTGCCGAGTTCTGCCAGCGCGGGTTCAATTACGGCATTGTCGATGAGGTGGACTCTATTCTCATTGATGAAGCGCGTACTCCGCTGATTATCTCCGGTCCGGCTGACATCTCCACCGAGACTTATCAGGCGGTAGACTCTATCATGGGTAATTTCAAGAAGGAAGAGCACTATACAGTGGATGAAAAGTCACGCACTGTCTCTCTCACTGAGGAAGGAATTGCCCTTGGAGAGGAACTGCTCAAGGTGGATAATCTCTACGATCCGGTCAATATCGAGAAATTGCACCATCTTAATCAGTCGCTCAAGGCGCACATGCTTTTTCAGAAGGACGTTGATTATATTGTCAAGGATGGTCAGGTGGTGATCGTCGATGAATTCACTGGCCGTACCATGGAGGGCCGCCGTTTCAGTGACGGACTGCATCAGTCTCTTGAGGCCAAGGAACATGTGAAGATCGAGCAGGAGAATCAGACGCTTGCCTCCATCACCTTCCAGAACTACTTTCGTCTGTATGAGAAGCTGGCCGGGATGACCGGTACCGCCGATACAGAGGCAGCAGAGTTTAAGAAAATTTATAATCTTGATGTTACGGTCATGCCGACCAACCAACCGATGATTCGTCAGGATTATGCCGACGTCATCTACAAGAATCAAAAGGCGAAGTATCGAGCCATCGTTCGTGAGATTAAGGAGCTGCATGCCCAGGGACGCCCGGTTCTGGTTGGGACTATCTCCATTGATATCTCCGAACTCATCTCGAAGATGCTGCAGAAAGAGAAGATTGTCCATGAGGTTCTCAACGCCAAACACCATGAACGGGAGGCAGAGATCATCGCCGGCGCGGGAGAACTCGGCAAGGTGACTATCGCTACCAATATGGCGGGGCGTGGGACTGATATCAAGCTTGGCGAAGGCGTGCGCGAAGTGGGCGGCCTGCATATCCTCGGCACCTCACGCCATGAGTCGCGGCGGATTGACAACCAGCTCCGCGGTCGGGCTGGACGTCAGGGTGATCCCGGCTCCTCCCGTTTTTTCCTCTCCCTTGAGGATGATCTGCTGCGCATCTTTGGTTCTGGACGTATCTCTGGCCTGATGAACAAGCTGGGCATGGAGGAGGATGAGCCGATTGAACACAGTATGATCTCCCGTGCGATCGAGAATGCCCAGTGCAAGGTGGAAGGGCACAACTTCGATATTCGGAAGCATTTGCTGGAGTATGACGATGTAATGAACAAGCAGCGTGAAATTATCTATGAACAGCGCTGTGAGGTCCTCGACGGTGACAACGTGCATGTTACTGTGCAGGATATGATGGAATATATGGTCGATCTCACGGTAACCGAGTTTGGCCAGGAGAGGATTGAGTCGCAGGAGTGGGACTGGCCGGGATTCAGCCAGCGGATGCTGGAATATTTCAGCTTTGCCCCCGAGTGGAGCGAAGAGGAGCGCAGCGATCTCAAGAGAGAGGCGTTCCGGAAAAAGATTCTGGATACCGTGGCTGCCAAATATCATGAGCAGGAAGAGCATAACGGTGAGGAGACCCAGCGCCAGCTTGAGAAACTCATCCTGCTGCAGATGGTTGATTCCCATTGGAAAGAGCATCTCCTCTCCATGGACCACTTGAAAGAAGGGATTGGGCTGCGCGGCTACGGTCAGAAGAACCCGCTCAACGAATACAAGCGTGAAGGGCATGAACTTTTTGACACCATGATCGAGGAGATGAAGGTGCAGATTGTTTCTACGCTTATGCGGGTAAGGGTTATGGCGGAGGAAGAGGTCAAGCGGCTTGAGGAGGATCGGCGTCTCCAGCAGGAAGAGAAGGCGAAAATACTGCAGCATTCCGGCCCTGTTGACGAAGAAGACCCTGCTGGGATAACGGTGCGCCGAGATGGTGAAAAGATCGGACGCAACGCCCTTTGTCCCTGTGGTTCCGGGAAGAAGTATAAACATTGTCACGGTAAGGCTGTATAATAAAATCTTGAATTCGATCGAAATCTCGAAGTATTTAAGGTCCCCATAAGTAGGAACAGGCTTTGAGCATACACTCAGGGCCTGTTCCGTTTTTTGCCACAGACTGAGAACTTCTCCATTGAATTTCACAAAACAAAGGTGCTGCCCTTCACTTCGGGGCAACACCTTTGTGTGTTTCGAGATATGGCTGCCAGCGGCCCTTAGTTGAGGCTGTCCCTGTGCCACCAGTAGTTGCTTTTGATGACTCGGGAACGGAGTGCGACCACCGGGTCTTTCAGCCCTTCTACACTGAGAAATTTATTAATGAGATCAGTTGTGGCATCGTTGCTGGCGGTGTGAACTCCAAAGATGATCGCCGGTCGATTGATGATACTGGAGACCATGAAGACCTCTTCAAAGCTGCCAATCATTTTGCATATCGGTTGTACCTGTGATGTTTTCACCCATGCTCGAACCAGGGCACTTGAGGCATAGTCAAATTTAGTCGGATTCGGTTGGGGAAGAACGCGTATATAGTCCTGCGAGAGGAAGTCCTGTATCCGTCGTGAAACGGTGGAGACGTGAAGGCCCAGTTTCTCGGCGATATCTGAATTGCTCTGTCGGCCATCCAGGCAAAGCTGGTGAAGAAGCTGCCAGTCGGCTTCTTTGAGATCCGGAGGCCTCTCGAATTTTTTATTCTTGCCGAAGAGCTGAAAACGCTTGAAGGTTTTGTCGATAAAGTTCACCTCATAATCAAGAACCCCCGGGCAGGGTGCCAGTTTTCTGGAAATAAAGTCGTGCAGGTCTTCCCAGCTTCGGGTGCGTATGAGGCAGAAGATGTCAAATCGGCCAAGCGTGCTGAGTACAGTGGATACGAAGAGTTCTTTATTAAGAAAGGCGTGCAGGCTCTCTCTCTGCTCCTGGGAGGTGCGAATGGTGATAAAGGCTCCGGCAATTAAACCAAGTTTATATGGATTGAGCATGCCCCGGACGGTAATCGTGCGGTTCTCCAGCATATATTTGACCCGTTTCGCTGCCGTAGAGGGCGTAATCCCAAGATTTTGAGCGATATCGGAATAGCTCGCCCGTCCATCCTTCTGCAGGAGTTTGATTATTTTTTTGTCAGTGTATGTGATCATTGAATTTATTTTCTCATGTTTCATGCATTCGGCTGGCGCCGACGATTATGTCAATTCAGGGTTATTTTTACTGTCCTCAAAGAGGAAAAAGATAAAAAATACTGAACAATCTGGAAACAGGACGAAAACAGCCCCTGACTGACATAGAGATCCTTATTTCAAAAATATTTTAAATTATAAAGAGTAAAATCAAGCTATTATGTAGTCTTGGATAAATTTTTGAACAGTTTGCTGAAGGACCGGAGAGATTGGAAGATCTCTTGAAAAATTGATTTCGCGGGGAAAAAGGAGAAGTGATCCATGGAGGGCGGTCCATGTGTTGGCCTTTTCCTGGTGTAGAGATCTTCAGAGGTGGGGCAAAAAAAGTCTCTGAAGGGTACCTTGAATAATCACTCTTTCGCCCATCTTCTTCGTTACAGTCAAAAATTTATCCTCAGGATATCAGTCATATACTTCCGGTAAATTTTCTCCTGTGCCTTGAGTATGAACGAAATACAAGATTATTCAAGATACCCTGAAGAAGATCATGGCGAATTTCCTGGAAGAGGGCAAGCTGTTTTTGCCCGATGTCGGTGGGGAACGCCGGGGTTCACAAAGGGTAAGGACAAAGACTTTTGGCGCCTTTTTTTCCCGTCTTTTAAGATTTTATTTTACTTAACTCTTTGTTATTAGATGTTTTTATCTTTCTTCGCGGTGAAAAAAGCTGTTTAACCACAAAAGCCGCGAGAAAGAGGGGGCAGCCTGTGCGGGGTGCCCCCTCTTTTTTAAAAAGGGTGTGTCAGAAGGAAATCAGGGGGCTGTCCACAGGCCGTTGTTCCAACCGTAGCGGTAAGGAGTCTCCCAGTACCAGCGGGAACTGTAGCCATAAGAGGAGGGGTCAACATAGCCATTGAGTCTTTTCTTCCGGGCTTCTTCCGCCTTTTTCAACAGTGCTTCTGACTGTCTGTCTCCCTGGCCAGCTGCAAGGCGCAGCCATTTGGTGGCCTCCATTGGATCGGAGCCCATTTCTTCCAGTCCGGAGAGATAAATTTTACCGAGAGCAGACTGGGCCTGCAGGTCGCCGTGTTCTGCCGCTGCCCGCAAGCTTTCAACCCCCTTCCAGGAGTTTTGCGGGACTCCGTCTCCGCGCAGATAGCGCAGACCGAGGTCGCAGGCTGCCACCGGATCAGTGGCTGCAAGTTGACGCAGTGCAGTGATGGAATCGGTGCCGTCTGATTCTGCTTCTCCGTGGGTTATCACGCCGGTGGTTTCCATCTCAGGAGCACAGCCGATGGTAAGCAGAAGTAACGCTGCCAGCAGAATAAACAGAATTTTTCTCATGATATATCCTCTCAATTTACGTTAAGCAGGCCGCCGGTGCCCAGGCCGCCTTCCACGCTCTGAGCTTTGTAGCTGCGCAGGGAACGTATCATTGTATTGTAGGCATCAAGGAAGGCTGCAACAGTAGCTTTTCCTGCAGGGGTCGTCTGGTAGCCCGACAGAGCACCGCCGCCTTTGTGACCAAAGATGCCGAGGGCTGCACCATAATTGTTGGAGGTGGCACTGCCTTCAGCGGCTGCAATCTGTACTGCGGAGCGAATATCCATCAGAGAGAGGGTCACCACGGAGGATTTAACATCGAGGCCGCCGCCCACCGAGCCTAAGACACCGCGGGTGCCAAGAACTCCGTCAAGTACACCGCCCACGGTTCCGGAAACCCCGCCGATTGAGGAGTTGTCAATAACAATGGAAGGTTCAAGGTAATAGTCTGCGGCGACTCGCTGCCCTTTCTGCTGTTTGGATCCTGCGCGATATTCTCCGGAGTTTCGCTGTTTACCGGTAATTTTTGACAGGCGGTCGTCGGTACGGATATTCCCGGCAGAAGTTATTACGAAACAGTTGGACTGCTGCACGGCAAGACGGATCAGTGGTTCAATGGTGGTGACGTTGGTGGCACTGTAGAAACCTGCATACCAGCTCTGGTCACGGCCATCGTCGATGGCAATGGTCCCGAGAGACTGTGAACAGTGTTCAAGACTGGCGTTGGCGCCGGTACTGGTGGAACCTCCCGTTCCGCCAGAAATGGCTGTTCCGCCGGCTCCGGGAGTAATGGTATTGCAACCGAACAGCATGCAGGAGGTGATTCCGGTAATAAGCAGGGTGCGCAGAGATTTGTTGTTTTTGTAACTGGCTTGAATGTGTTTCATAATATCTCCCGGGGGGGTTGAAAAAGGGAGAAATGATAAAATCATTTCTCTGTGACTGAACAGGATGAAATCTCAAAAAAGAATGATAATAAAATTTTCTCTGCTTTTGCACTTTTTTTTACACTGCAACAACGGGAAAGACATGGCCGTAAAAAAAAGCAGCATCTACTGTGGGATGCTGGCTCAAAGCATTGTGGCTGCGGACACTTTTCTACATCTGCAATTGAATGTTGTGCTCAAGCAGTATTCTCATGGTTAGAGCATGCTCCGCAAATTTTATCATAAGGGACCGTGAATAATCAGTCTTTCGCCCATCTTCTTCGTTACCGTCAAAAATTTATCCTCCGACAAAGCGAGGGACGAGACGTCGAGATATTATCAGTCATGGCTCTCATAAATTTTCTCCTGCGCCTCGAATATGAACGAAATACAAGCTGTTTCAAGGGACCTTTAAAGAAAGAAACTGGAAAATTCGATTGAAAGGGGGAATGTAAAAAGAGCTCTTCCTCAGAGAGAAAGAGCTTTGGCACAACCTTTGATTTCTGGGAAGTCAGCCTTTTTTACAGCTCATCCAGCAGGGTTTTAGAGGGCATGAAGAAGTTGCAGCCGGTCTGCGCGGAGGCGAAGTCCAGCAGGCGGTCATACGTGCCGTCTTCGCTTGTGGTAATCATCTGATCGAGAGAGGCCTCAATTACCGCCGGGCTGGCGGCAAAGCCGATGAACATGGTGCCGTGTTCGGTAACATTCCCCCAGGGGCGGTTCTGGCGGAACATCTTGAGCTCTTCGCCCTCGTCTTCCACCTTGCTTTTGGCTGTGTGTGCCCAGGGCGGTTTGACGCTGTCCGGCATCTCTACGTTGTCCATGCGGCTGCGGCCAATTACCTGCTCCTGGTACTCCTGCGCCTCTTTTTCCCAAAGATCAAGATGGTCAATATAGCGCTGTACGGTCAGGTAACTGCCGCCGCGATGGATATCGGCATCGTCATTGACCAGTACTGCGATACTGCGATCAATCCCCTGTGGGTTTTCGGTGCCGTCAACAAAATTGATCAGGTCGCGGTTGTCGAGATAGCGAAAGCCCTGAATGTCTTCGGTGAGTTCAGAGACCGGTGCAAGGATGCCGTTGATGTAGCGCGCCGCCTGGAAGTTGAGATCCATGCGCTCCGATTTGATCATGAGAAAGATATCCCCCGGCGTTGCCGGAAACTCCCGTGGCCCGTCCGCCATCGCCTGGAAGGGGTGCAGCTCATCGGGACGCAAAATGTCGGGGAAGACAATGTCCCAGGCTGACGCCGATACGCCGATGGAGACGGTGAGGCGGGCGCTGAGATCCTTCTGGCGAATTGCCTTTTCAATGCCGAGGATGGCCGCGAGCTGGTCTCTGAGACCGTCGATGGTGTCAAGCGCTTCTTCACGCATGACGTAAGTGAGATAGTGGGCAAAAGTGCCCGGATCGCTGAGAACGCCCGGTTGGGCAAGATCTTGAAGGTTCATGATTATCCAGTGTTGGTAGTTGATTGTCTTCCGGGTTGCCTGCGCTCAGCCCGGCAGTTTGTCCATATGCATCATGTTATCCGCCATCAGGCGCAGTTCCACTGATCCCGGGATAATGATTTCAGGGTCGGGGGTAATTGAACCATCTGATGGCCTGCCCTTATAATCCAGAGAGGAGAGGATCTGTTTGATGCAGTTGATACGGGCTCTTTTTTTGTCATTGGAACGAATTATGGTCCACGGAGTGTCGACCCGTTCGGTGGCGGTGAGCATCTGAAATTTGCGCACTGAATACTGATCCCACAGCTCCTGTGCCCGTTCGTCTATCTCGGAGATCTTGAACTGTTTAAGAGGGGCTTTACGACGGGCTTCAAAGCGTTCTTTCTGCTCTTTTCTACTTACCGAGAGGTAAAATTTGAAGAGTTTGAGGCCGTCCTTGATCAGCATTTCTTCAAGCAGGGGAACGTTCTTGAGAAAGCGGTTGTACTGATCTTCACTGCAGAACCCCATCACTGGTTCCACCATTGCCCGGTTGTACCAGCTCCGGTCAAAGAGGATAAACTCACCAGCAGCGGGTAAATGATCAATGTATCGTTGAAAATACCACTGTTTCTCCTCTCTGCTACTGGGCCTTGGCAAGGCTGCCACCCGCACGTTGCGGGGATTGAGCTGCTCGGTGATTCGCTTGATGGTTCCCCCCTTGCCAGCGGCATCGCGTCCCTCGAAGATGGCCAGTACTTTCGTTCCGCTCTCCACCATCCAGTCCTGCATCTTCTGCAGCTCGAGCTGTAGTTTCTGCAGCTCAATTTCATAGTTGAGCTGTTCCTCTTTTATGTAACTGGCCGTTGTTTCTGGCCCTTTCTTGTTCATCAGTTCTGCCTTGTTAGAAATGATTCCGTAACAGTTCCACAATCTACATCGTGCACGGTCCGGTATTCTTGAATGTGAAGACCACATTATGGAAACGTTGAATAATCGCCCATCTTTTTTATGACAGTCAAAAAATTATCCTCCGACAAAGCGAGGAACGAGACGTCGAGGTAAGCGATAGACTCCAGGTAAGCGATAGACTCCAGGTAAGCGATAGACTCCGGGTAAGCGATAGACTCCGTGATCAAAGAGTACTGTAATAAATTTTCTTCTGTGTCTCGAATACGAAGGAAATACAAGCTGTTTCAAGGTCCCCTTGTTTCTTTTTCCGGGGGAAAAGAAACAAGGGGACCTCTGCAGGACAAAAAGTCAGTTCAGTTTACGCCCGAGCCGGTACATGTCGCTGTAAACAGGCGGATCTCCCTCTTGCTGCAGCTTCTTCACCACGGCCTCTACGTCATACTCAAGCCGGTACGGTGTGATTCTCACCTCTTCCTCTGTCAGTTGCAGTACGGCACAGGATGCCCTGGGGTTTCCATCAAACATGCGTCCCACCGATCCGGGGTTGATAAACCAGACTCCACCGAGTTTTTTCACGTAGGGTGTGTGTGAGTGGCCGGTGACTACTATGCTTATACCCTTGCGACGCATTTTCTCCGCGAGTTGCAGGAAACGTGCGTCCGGGGTGGTGTTAAAAAGGAACTCATCCGGGTCGTCCGGGCTGCCGTGATAGAGAGCGAGCTCTCTGCCGTTGATCTTCAGCTTCTCTTTTTTTTTCAACCCCAGCAGCCAGGCGCTATTCTCTTTGTTCAACGCTTCGGCAGCATGCAGATACATCATGCGCTTTTCCTTGTCGGAGGGCTTTTTGAAATCTTTGCCCTTCAGTAGTTTTATTACCTTGCGGTCGGTATTCCCGAGAATGGAGATGGCGTGGTGGTCGCGCAGCCATTCGGCAGTCTCATTGTAGAAGGGAGCATAGACGAGGCTGTCTCCGCAGTTGAGGATTGCCGTAAAGGTTGCGGGGGCAAAGGCCTGCTCCACAGCGGAGAGGGCTGGAAAGTTGCTGTGGATATCAGCGAGGAGCAGAATTTTCATGACGATTTCCTGGAGTGAGGACCTTGAAACAGCTTGTCTTTCGTTCATAGTAGAGGCACAGAAGGAAAAGTATTAGAGCCATGACTGATATCTCGACGTCTCGTTCCTCGCTTGGTCGGAGGATAATTTTTTAACTGTGATAAAAAAGATGGGCGATTATTCGACGTTCCCTGGTTTTTATAACAGTGGGGAGACCAGCAGGTAGATATTCTCTTTGAAACGCTCAAAGGTGCTGCGCTTCTGGAATGTCTCCCAGGTGAGCAGTTTCGATTGTTCAAGATATCCCTGCTGCAGCCTGATCAGTCGCTCGGTGAAGGCGCGGTTGTAGATGAAAAGGGTGGCCTCGAAGTTGAGCCAGAAACTGCGCATATCAAGATTGACCGAACCGAAGAGGGACAACTCACCGTCTACGGTGATGGTTTTAGAGTGGAGCAGACCGCCGGAGAAGAGATACATCTCCACCCCTGCGCGGAGCAATTCCGACCAGCGGGCCCGGCTGGCGTAGTGTACCATGGTGGAGTCATTGGTCTGTGGCAGGATAATGCGAACCTTCACGCCCTGCTCTGCCACCGATTTCAGTGAGGCCAGCAGCGGTTCGCCGGGGATGAAATAGGGTGTGGTGAGGGTTATGGATTCCCGTGCCGAATAGATGGCGGTGAGCAGAAGATTGCGGATGGTGTCGGCGTTCGGGTCCGGGCCGGGACCGGAGGGGACAAACTGAATCGGCACTGTGCCGGTCTCCCCCAGAGCCCGGATATCACCAGCCTTTTGTGCTTTGGTGATATCGTGCATGATGGCTGAGGATTGCAGGTTCTGGCGTTCACGTTCGAGGAACCAGTCGGAGAAAAAGGTGCCGGCGAGAGTCTCTACCACCGGGCCGGTGATTCGGGCCATGACGTCGATCCAGTTACCAACACCAGCATCTTTTTTGAAGCAGTCGGGATCGACCATGTTCTGGCTCCCGGTCCACGCAGTGTGGCCATCTATTACCACGATCTTACGATGGTTTCGAATGTCTGCTCTAGAAAAAAAGGCGGAAAAAATTCCGGTGGGCAGTGAGGCCTGAATGCGTATCCCCGCCGCCTCCATCTCTCGGGCCTTGCGGCTTTTGAGGAACTCACGGCTGCCTACGGAATCGAGCAGCATGCGGCAGACTACTCCGCGGTCGGCGGCGGTGAGAATGGCGTCGTTGACTGCATCTATGCGACCGCCAGCCTCCCAGATATAGAACTCAAGATGGCAGGTTGAAGTGGCGGACTCAATTCCGGAGAGGATGGAGCCGATAATCAGTTCTGGAGAGGGGAGCAGTTCGATGCAGTTGCCCCCCAGCGCGGGGATGCCGACGAGGGCTTCGGCCTGGCGCTGCATGGGCTGGAAGCGGGCAGAGATGTCGGTGAGATGCACCGGGGCACGGTTTTTCAGTCCCTGCAGCCAGAACATGTAGGTGTCGTAGGAAAGTTTGGCACGTTCGATGCGCTTGCCCGGCAGCCGGCTTTCGCCGAGAAGGAGATAGCAGATGCCGCCGGCAAAGGGAATAAAAAGGATAACTACCAGCCATGCGACCGTTACTGACCACGCCCGTTTGCGCATGATGACCCGCAGGGAGATCCCGATGCGGATGAGAAGGTCGACAACGAGAATCAACAGCGAATAGAAGGGGCCTTCAAAAGGAAGGAAATTGCTCATTATAATAATATCCTTGTGGGTCGGAAGAAAGAAACGTAATTCCGAAAATTAACACACAGCATGGGAGCCCGGCTACCAGAATTTTTTTGTGCTGGTTTTCGGTTCAATCCGGTGTGTAGAATTTCGAGCTGCTTCGGCCGTTACAGCTTCTTTCTACTGGCTGAAAACGGCTGTTCCTGCTATCTTACGTGATTCAATAAAAAGAGAGAACAGGGTCTCCCATATCTTTCAGGAGTGTGTAATGAAAATTAAAGGTTTTTCCTTTTCAGCAGTGGCTGCGGGAGTTCGCTATAAAGGTCGACTCGACGTGGCGATGATTCATTCTGAGATTCCCTGCGTGACGGCAGGAGTTTTTACCACCTCCATGGTGAAAGCTGCACCGGTGGTGCTTGATATGGATCGACTGCAGCGCTTTGGTGAGGCACAAACTATTCTTGCCAACAGCGGTTGTGCCAATGCCTGCACCGGTGAAGAGGGGATGGAAGCGGCGAAGACCACCGGCCGGTTTGCTGCAAAGCGACTGGGGATTGATGAACGTCTGGTGCTGCTCTCCTCTACTGGTGTTATCGGTGAAGCGCTCAACGTGGAGGCCTTTGAAAAGAATATGGATGCGCTGGTGGGAGGACTCTCCCCCGCAAAATTTGATGATGTCGCCCGTGCCATCATGACCACCGATACCGTGCCGAAGACTGCAGAGCGTACTCTGATCCTCGGCGGGAAGGAGGTGACCCTGATCGGGGTGGCCAAGGGGTCGGGGATGATCATGCCGAACATGGCGACCATGCTGGCCTATATCTGCACAGATGTGGCCATCGACTTTGGAGCACTGCAGAAAGCACTGCGGTCTGCCAACAGCCGGACCTTCAACCGTATCACCGTGGACGGAGACACCTCTACCAACGACATGGTGCTGGTCCTGGCCAATGGCTGTGCGGGCAATACCCCGATAACGATCCTCGACAGCCCTGCGGGGACGGCCTTCGCCGAAGCCCTCGAGGATATCCTCAAGGATCTCTCCCTGCAGATTGTCAGGGATGGTGAAGGGGCCACCAAGATGATCACGGTGCGGGTGGAGAGTGCCGGCAGTGAGCTTGAGGCGGAACAACTCGCCCGCACGGTCGCGAATTCGGCACTGGTGAAAACAGCCTTTTTCGGGGAAGATGCCAACTGGGGCCGTATTCTTGCCGCCCTTGGTCGTGCGGGTGTTTCCTTTGACCCGGACATGGTGGATATCTTCTTCAACGATGTGCAGCTGGTCTGCAATGGTCGTGCCGTCGGCGGTCAGGCAGATTCCAGGGCGGCCGAAGTCCTGAAGGAAAAAGAGATTCTCCTTACCATCAATATGAAGAGGGGTGTGGATGTTGCAGAAATTTACACCTGTGACTTTTCTTTTGATTATGTGAAGATTAACGCCGATTATCGATCATAAGGGGCCCTCGAAACAGCTTGTATTTCGTTCATATTCGAGGCATAGAAGGGAATTTACCACAGGCATAACTTTGATCACGGAGTCTATCGCTTACCCGGAGTCTATCGCTTACCCGGAGTCTATCGCTTGCCTGGAGTCTATCGCTTACCTGGAGTCTATTGCTTACCTGGAGTCTGGCGTTTACCTCGACGTTTCGTTCCTCGCTTTGTCGGAGGATAATTTTTTTCCTGTAACGAGAGATAGCGAAAAACTGGTTATTCAGGGTACCCATAAGAGGACTATGAAGAAAATATTTCTTGTTCGCCATGCGAAATCAAGTTGGAGCTTCCCGGAACTGGAAGATATCGAACGTCCCCTCAGTAAACGGGGCAAGCTTGACGCTCGGGAAATGTCCGGGCGTCTGGCTGCAAAAAAAGTGAAGGTGGACTGCATTCTCACTGGTCCCGCCCGGCGGGCGCGCAAGACGGCAAAACGGATGGCCGTGGCGCTGGGGATTGACAAAAAAAATATTATCGTGAAAAAAAAGCTCTACACTGGCGGGGTCAGGGAGCTGCGCGAGGTCCTCACAGAGCAGTTGAAAAAGCACGACAGAGTTATGCTCGTGGGCCACAATCCTGGGCTCAGTGACTTTGCCGGGGAGCTCGGCGGGAAATCTCTGTACGAGATGCCCACCTCTGCAGTAGCTGCACTTGAGGTGAAGAAGAAGGATGCGACGGCGTTGAAAAAAAGCTGTGCTCATATCGCCTTTTATGATTTTCCTCAGAACCGGAAACTCTGACCGGGTGTTCGGCTGCAAAAGGAGGTCTTTTTTTCTCAGGCGAAAGGCTGATTATTCAAGATCTCCACTACTATGTTCCCTGAGGCCAGGCTGTATGATTGTCGGCAATGAATTTTAAAAGTGCTTAAAATGCAGCGCTTGTTGTCCTGCGCAGCTCTGGCTCCTGTTCTCAGATGTTTGAAGAAAAGAAGGATGACGGTGGCAACTCCGGGATCTCACGTTCCAGCGGAATTGTCGCGTAGTCATTTTTTTGTTTTCTCTCTGTGGTTTCTTTTTCGTTGCTGTCTGCGGTTGTAACTCTCTCTCCCGATATGACTATGCCTGAAATATCCCCTTCCGGAGCAGCTTCATCCTTGCGCGGTTGTCTTGCTGCCCTTGCTGCAGAGACCTGGCAGACCAGCCGGGAACTGATCAGAATCATCATTCCGGTGGTAATTGTCACTAAAATTCTTGAAGAGCTGGGACTTATTTACACCCTTGCCTCGCTCTTTGCTCCGCTGATGGAATTGATCGGACTTCCTGGTGAGCTCGGGCTGGTGTGGGGGACGGCGATGATGACCAGCCTCTACGGCGGCATTGCTGTCTTTATGTCCCTGGCTCCTGACCTTCACCTCACTTCGGCACAGATTACCGTTCTCGCCTCGGTGCTGCTCTACTGTCACTCCCTGCCGGTTGAACTTATGGTCGCGAAGCGGGCGGGATCGAGTGCTCTCGTCGTCGGGCTGATGCGTTTTTTTGCTGCACTTGCATATGGAGCTTTCTTCTCCTTTTTCTGTCTGCGTTTTAACTTTTTGCAGAATCGGCCGCAGTTGCTCTTTAAAGCACCGCTTGCCGACAGCGGTCTGCTGTCCTGGACGGCGGATCAGGTACAGAATATTCTGTTTATTATTGTCATAATCTTTTGCATCCTTGTGGTTATGAAGATGCTGCGCCGTTTCGGTGTGCTTGATCTCCTTGAGCGGTTGCTCGCTCCCGTGCTGCCCAACTTTGGCATGACCTCCAGCGCCGCTCCGCTTACCGTGGTTGGCATGTTGATGGGGATCGGTTATGGCGGGGCGCTGATTATTCGGGAGGCACAGTCGGGTCGGCTGAGCCGGGAGGAGGTCTTTAATTCCATGCTGTTGCTCGGTTTGTGTCACAGCCTTATTGAAGATACTCTGTTGATGGCAGCCATTGGTGGAAAATTTATTGGAATTTTATGGGTGCGGATGGTTTTTTCCCTTATATTTCTATACCTTTGGGTTTACTTCAGGCGAAGAGTGTCGGTGAAATAGAACTGAGAGAGGATTACATTGAGAATATTAAAATATGGAAAGGCTGTCCTGCTGGCGGGTTGCGGGATATTGTTTGTATTGGATATTGCTTCTGTCAGTCTGGCCATGGCGGACTGTGTCGCGGGGAACTGTCTGAATGGTAATGGTGTTTTTGTTGCCCGGGACGGTCGCCGATATGAGGGGCATTTCAACAAAGGACTGATGGATGGCAAGGGGCTTCTCAGATTCTCCGACGGTTCCCTCTATACCGGTGAGTTGAAGGCCGGGCGATTCCACGGCGAAGGGACACTTACCCATCCAGACGGTCGCAAATACAATGGCCATTTCCTGAATGGGGTAATTCATGGGCGCGGAATAATGATTCTCAAGAACGGAACGAAGTATAACGGTGATTTCAACCTCGGTCGCTTTCACGGTTTCGGGGTTCTTAAGACTCTTGAAGGCAGCCATTATGAGGGCGAGTTCCGCAACAATCTGCTCGATGGGAAAGGCAAACTCGTTTATGCCGATAACAGCTGGTACCAGGGTAATTTCCGCAACGGGAAGCCGGCCGGCAGTGGAGAACGGCAGTATCCCGATGGCTCGCACTACAAGGGTGAATTTAAAGGCAAGGCACGCCACGGGTTCGGGATCTACGACAGTGCCGACGGCGAACACTACAAGGGGATGTTTGTCAATAATATCTACGAAGGTGCAGGAACCCTTATCTACACCGACGGGCACAAATATTCTGGAACGTTTGTCAAAGGTCTGGCCAGCGGCAGGGGGAAGATTATCTGGCCCGACGGCACCATTTATAATGGCGAGGTGAAAGGGGGCCTGCCGCTGGCTGCCGAGGAAAATGTCTCCCGTGATACCGATGGCCGGGTGGCAGTCGCAATAGGCGGTGTGGAAAACGACGGCGGTGTCGCCGGAGAGGGTCTCACCACAGATGGCATTCAGGGCTCCGGTTCCGGAAATTCTGCTGAGTCTGTTTTTGGGGAACCGGAGAGCGAACAACATGTGGTTGTCGATGGCAATCTGGTTGACGACGTGGAAGATGAGAACGTCACCGCACCTTATGTTGTGCGCTGGGGACGGATCTGTAACCGTATCGCCGGAACCATGGCGGATGGGATGGTCAGCGTGAAATTCAACGATGGTCGCAGCTATAAGGGAATGGTGAAAAAAGGGTTGATGGACGGTCGGGGAACCCTGCGTTTCCCCGGTGGCGATGTCTATACCGGTGATCTGGTAGAGGGGCATCTGCACGGCGAAGGTGCCTATAACCACGTCGACGGCCGCAGCTATAAGGGACGTTTCGCCGACAATCATAAAGAGGGACAGGGAATTTTCACGTATCCCGATGGCTCACGTTACGATGGTGGCTTCCATAATGATCTTTTCTCCGGCAACGGTACCTACAGCTTTGCCGACGGCAGTCGTTATTCGGGTCAGTTTGAAAATGGTGTCTTCGAGGGGAGGGGCGAACTGCATTACGCTGATGGTTCTTTTTATACGGGAGAGTTTGCGGATGATTTGCCCCACGGGGAGGGTGAACTCCGCTCTGCGAGCGGAGCGATCTACAATGGGGATTTTCGTTTTGGCCGCCGCAACGGGCAGGGGCATCTGGTACAGGGCAACGGCAAAGTTGTGGAAGGAACTTTTCGTAACGATCAATATATCGGGGAATAAGGAGAAAAATTATGCGCTGGAGTTATAAAACAGTTCACTACATGATGAAGAAAGAGGGGTTGCTCGGCAGTGCCTTTCTTGATGAGGATGAGATCGAAACCTCGCTGAACGAATATGGCAGGGTGGGGTGGGAACTTGTCTCGGTGGTAGAGACCCTTGAGGGATTGACTGCTATTTTAAAACAGCCACTCAGCAGGATTGATGATTTCGTGCCCGAGGCAGTGGAAAAGCCGGTGCTGGCGAAGGGACGCTGGACGTTGGTGGAAGACCTTGAGGAGGAAAAATTTCCCGAGATCGCGGAAGCCGTTATTGTTGACGAAGATGATTTAGAGGAGGTTTCAACGTCAAGGCCGATAGATCTCAGTATTGAGAGACCTGGTCTCAGGGGTAAAAAAAACAAGGCCGTCGTGCAGTCCGCGACTGTCGGTTCCATCCGTATTCGCTGAGCCGTGGAAGAGTTACTGCCATATATGCGACAAATTCGCCGGAGTCTGCATCGTCACCCGGAACTGGCCTTTGAGGAAATGCAGACCGCCGCGTTGATCTGCAGCGAGCTTGAACCCCCTGGGATCCCCGCACGGAGTGGTGTTGCTGGTACTGGAATTGTCGCTGTCCTGAAAAAAGGTGACGGACCGGTGGTGGCCCTGCGGGCGGGATATGGATGCCCTGCCGATACAGGAGTGTATCGGACTGGCGTTTGCCTCTGAGGTGGCAGGAAAGATGTACGCCTGCGGCCACGACGGTCATGTGGCGGCTCTGCCTGGTTGTGGTACGACTCCTGCAGAAACGGAATTTCTGTGGCGAGGTGCGGTTGTTCTTTCAACCCGCAGAGGAGAATGGTAACGGCGCGGATAAAATGGTGCGGGCAGGGGTTCTGGAGGGAGTTGACGCTGTGTTCGGCGGTTATCTTGACACCCATTTCCCTTCCGACTGTATCACCGTGGATGGGGGGCCGATCTGTTCCTTTGCCGACCCCTTTGATATTCGGGAACCTTGAATAGGAACGAAATACAAGATTATTCAAGGTACCCATCCATCTTCTCGGACACGGTGGCCATGCGGCACAACCGCAGGAGGCCCGGGACTGTGTTGTCGCCGGGCGACATTGATTCAGGCCCTGCAGACAGTCGTGTCGCGGGAGAGTGGTCCCAACACCGCGGTGGTGATTACCGTCGGTGAATTTTACGCCGGTACGGTGCGCAACGCAATCGCCGGAGAGGTTGTTCTGCGTGGTACTGTCCGTGCCATCTGGACGGAGGTCCGGGAACGGGTGCTGGCGGCGGTGAAACGTGTTGTCAAAGGGAGTGCAGAACTCTCTGGTGTGGATGCTCAGCTGGCTTGCCGAGGTTGCGGTGCAGGGTTTGAAGGAGTGCAGTAAAGGGAAAATTGCTTCCTGAAAGTTTCCCCTTTTACGGTGCGCTTTTTTTCCTGGGAGCCTGTCTCGGACAGACTGCTAATACATCTTTCTCTTACCGAAGCTGGAACCAATGACGTTAAAACTGTTCTCAGCGATAAACAGAGCATCAGGATCTTCGGCAAAGACTACATCCTCAAGTTTCTTCATCTGCAGATTATTGGTAATCGTCATTACCATCTGCTTGTCGTGACCAGAGTAGGCACCCCGGACGTTGATCAGGGTGGCACCCATTTTCATCTCAAGGGTGATTACTTTAACAATCCGCTCATAATGTTCACTGAGAATATAGACAATTTTCCGTGCGTTTGAGAGTGTCAACACCTGCTCAATCAGTATCGAAGAAGTGAAAGAGAGGATGATGGAGGAAATCAATATATCCGGTGTATAGCGGGCGGCAAGGAAGACAAACAGGGCTGTGTTGAAGATGAGATAGAATTTCCCAACCCCGAGATTCCATTTGCGCAGCAGGAAGAGTGCCACAACATCCAGTCCGCCTCCCGACCCCCGTGAACGCAGGATTACACCACACCCGACACCAGTGATAACCCCACTGGCAATAGCGGCGTAGAGCTGGTCCTGGATGGGATAGTTCAGCTTCAGTATTTCTAGAAAGAAGGTCTGTATGAGGATCCCATAGGTCGTATAGACAAAGAAACGGCGACTGAAAGTTTTCCAGCTGATATAGAGCAGCGGAATGTTGAAGATCAGATACCACAGCCCGGGGGTGAACGTGCCGGTGATACGGGCCGTGAGCAGTGCCGCACCGTAGAGACCACCGGTGATGAAGTCGTGATGTGCAAGGATCGCATTGGCCCCAATGGCGTATATGAAAGAGCCCAGGGTGATAAGTACGATGTCAGATATCACCGCTTTGAACTCTGGATTTTTTGTTTTTTTGGCCATTTTCGGGCACCACGGGAAAATTTTGTTTAAGGATGCTAACGTGCTGTTATTGCGTTGATATTTATATTTGAAAAAAGCGGGACAAACAAAATACATTACCCTTGCTGAAAATGCGAGAGTAAAGAGACCTGGAGATGATTTCCCGGTAATTTCCAAGTGGAGACCTCGGGTGACTCAGGTGTGAGAAAACTGCGCAGGTGCTTCAGTGTGTTTTGCTCAAGCTGGTAAATACTGCTGCGTGATACGCCATAATGTCCGCACTCTTTCCTGAGCGTTCCGTATTGGTAAATTTAAGGCGGTATCTGTGGCGTTCCTTCTGTTCGTCATTTTCCTTTGCGGGGGCAGACCCGTCTCCGATGACGTTGTCCTCAACTGACTGCAGGGCCTGGCGCTTCTCTTCTGTGGTGTGACTGTCTGACTGGAAAAAGATTCGCCGGTTGTGGCAGAGATGTTATGCTGAATGGCAGTGATCGTGCCCTGCCGGAACTTGTGGCTGGCAAAAAACTGTTCGGTAAATTGTTGATGGAGCATGAGGGGTTCGGTGGCGAGTTCGTTCTCCTCTTTCCGATTGAGCGGAAACATACCGGGCGGACGATGCAGTGACTGTTGTATCCTGCACGCGGTCTTGATCTTTTCGTGCGGCTGCGTGGAGAGAGTGAGGTTGGCCTCTCCATGCATGAACTCTCTTTTCTGGCATGCAGAGGGAGCAGCCAATTTCCTCCGGAGTTGTATCTGAGCTGCTGATTGTGCAATTACAGACTGCCAAATATGTAAGTACATAGTCTTTTAGAGTAAAGAGGGAAAGGAAAATACTGTTCGGCAACTTTTTTTTCCATAAGAGCAGTAGACTGCACACAAAAAATTCTACAATCCGTCAAAACTTTTCAAGAGCAGGGTTTGCCTCCTCATCTGCACCTCTGCAGGATGTCACGGAGTTTTCTGCTCAGGAGCTTTTGAAATGAATGACCTTGCTGGAACGAAAATACTCATTGCTGAAGATGATGAGGGAATTCTTTCTCTTCTGCGAACCTGTTTTGAATCACAGGGTGCAGAGGTCTTTACCGAAGAATACGGGCGGGACATGGTTGCGCGTGTGGATGAGATTCAGCCGGATATCATCCTTCTTGATGTGGTGATGCCCTTTGTGGACGGGTTTAACCGTTCTCGCCAATCTGCGCGCTGGTGGCAACCAGACTCCCATTATCATGCTCACCGATAAAAATACGGTGGATGACAAGGTGAAAGGACTGGATCACGGTGCTGATGATTATGTGGGGAAACCGTTCAGCACACGGGAACTGCTTTCGAGGGTGAAGAGCGTTTTGCGCCGCTTCGATTTATCTGCTCAACGCAGCCTGGTCAGCGAGATGCCTTTCGGTAATATCGTCATTAAACCGCTGGCCCGTGAAATTATCGTGGGGGGGGGGCTGATTTTTTGAAACTCACCAAAACAGAGTTTGATCTGCTGCTCTACCTTGTCGAGCGTAAAGCCTCCGTCGCCTCCCATGTTGACCTGCTCAGCGATGTCCCTGGCTACAAAAAACCGGTGGAGACCAGAGCACTGGTTATGCACGTTGCCAATATCCGTAAAAAGATGGCAAAGGCACAGGTGGAAGGGGTGAAAGTCGAGACCGTTGCCGGAGTCGGGTACATGTTCAAAGAGGTGTGACCAGCGGTTGAAATTTCTGCTCTTCTCTCTTTCCGCTATATACAGGATGAGCACCTTGAAGAAGGATGGCAAAAAGATTGTCAGACATTAAGCCCCGCTCTGTGCGGCTCCTTGTATTCTGCAAAGCGGGGGGCTTTTTTTTTTCAGGAGGAGTGTGGAAAGTTAACGGTGAGCTGTTCCACCTCAATTTTCAGTGCGTGGGCTATTTTCTCAAGGGTTTCGGGTCTGTTTTTGGTCCCCGCTTTTTCAATCTGGGCGATGGCTGGCTGGGTCATCCCGAGATCTTCAGCCAGTTCGCGCTGGGTGATTTTCAGGTGCCTGCGCCAGGAGGCGATCAGCGAGAGGCCGGTTTTGGCGTGCATGATCCGCACCTCAGAGGGAATATAGACTCCGCCGGCGTCATTGTCGCCACTGAGTTGAATCCATTTCGCGTAGGGAACTACCACAAAAGCCGGTCGTCCACTTTCCTTGATAATCTGTACGTCATAATCAATAATCATTATATTTTTTCTCTTCTACAGGTTTCTATATAGACTCTTTCTCCATGGAAAAGAGAGGAGTTGGCAATGAGTTTCGGTAAGAGCTGTCTCTTTTTTCAAAGAAGATATACGTTACGACCGCCATTTTGGCACTGCACAGTAAATCTTCCGGGTGTTTAGGGGGCAACCGTATTGATGGTCACTGCTGTCCTCTTTCCATGGTGTGTCCGAGAAGGTTTCACTGATTCATTTAAAGGAGTCAATATCCCAACTATGGCAAGCCCGCAGACATGGTGCTCCGCATAGCGCTGGACGGGCCTGAGTGGCCCTGCAGCTTTTTTCAAAGCTGAGGAGGATAAGCGTGTCGGTCAGGGGCCCGGAGCAGGCAGATCTTTTGACAAGGCCTAACTGTTTCTAGATGCTTACATATAAGGGAAAAAGAATATACTCCTTATGGAGCCATTGTCAACGGGAGAATGAATAAAAAATAGAGAGTTCGACGAGTTAGCTGCCGGAGGTGGAAGTTTGACAGTCTCGTGGCTTATCTTTTAAGGAGAAAACCTTTTATCATAATGGATGCACCTGAACCGGAAAGGAATCGTCTGGCGGCGGGCTGTTTTCTGGAGACAGGGAGAGGTGTTTTGCATCTCTGTCTGCCGGAACGACAGGTTGTCAGGCAGTTATTTCTTTGCGGTCAGTCTTTTCAGCAGCCTTTTGTACTCGTCAACAGGCTGCGCCCCGATCAGTCGGGGCAACCCGTTAAAGATCATGGTTGGAACAGCAGTAATTCCTGCCTGCTGCCAGTGACGTTCCTCTTCTCTCAGCTGATCAACGGCAGATTCATCATTGAGCCGTGCATACGCTTCTTCAGCGTTGAGATCGACTGCTTCCACCTCTTTCAAAAGTTGTTTACGGTCGGCGACATTTTTCCCTTCGCTAAAATGGGCCGTAAAAAATCGTATCTTCAGTTCTGTCTGCCTGCCATGCTCTTTGGCGAATTGCAGCAGAATATGGCAGTCGCGGGAGTTGACTATGCGGGTGCATTTGTCGAAATCAAAGGTGAAACCAACCTCTTTTGCAAGGGACGTTATCTGCGTTTGAAACTCTCTGCTCTCTTTCGGCGTCATGGCGTATTTCCTCTCCATGTGCTTGCGGGAGTCTTCACCTTCTTCCGTTTCATTCGGGTTGAGTTCAAAGGGGTGCCACTCAATCTGCACCTTCCCCTGCAATCCCATTTCGTTAATGGCCGTTTCGAGCCTTTTATAACCGACGATACACCACGGGCACATCACATCGGAGATGATATCAACTTTCACAATGCCTTCCATTAGAGACCTCTTTCTTGATTTTCGGGAAATGGAGCGTATTCCTCAAGATGATTTTGATCATTTAGTCAAAATATGTTCGGGGAGGTCTCTTGTCAATTCCTTATTGAGTGACTATTCAATAAATAGATGTTATGCTCCTGTCTTTACTGAGAATAATTGGGTTTTCTGAATTTTGCTGAAGAAGGAGGATACAAAATGGCCAAAGTGCTTTTTAAAAGAGACGAGGTTATAGATAAATCAATGTGGCTGTTTTGTCACAATGGTTTTAAGGCCTCATCAATGCAGCAGATTGTGGAGACCACCGGGCTTAAACCCGGTTCAATTTACCACTCCTTCGGCAATAAGGAATCATTGTTTCGCGAGGTCTTGACGAGCTACAGTGCGAAATCGATGGCAAAGATACGTGAGACAATTGACGGTGCAGAGAGTATTAACGAGGGAATTCTAGCCCACCTGGAAAACACGGTGGCAGAATCCATCAGTGTGGACTATTGCAGCTGTCTGCTGGTAAAAACTCAACTGGAGCTGACTGATGATGGGAAAAAGAATAATCTCCATGACTTCGCTGCAAACCAGCTCAAAGAGGTGGAGTCTCTTTTCCGCAGTTATCTTGAGCGTGAGTATGATGAAGAGACGAGTTCTGAGAGGGCTGTGAGTATCATGCTGCATATTTTCGGCGTGCGGATTTATGGGTATCAGCAGGGCTCTGCGGAGCTTATGCTGAAAGGGCTGCGGGTTGGACTGCCCTGGCTGCCGTGGAATTGAAGGCGTGCAGAGAGATATCTCTTCTGTAAATGTGCGATGAATAAAAAAGGCTGACCAGAAATTCTGGTCAGCCTTTTTGGGTGTATGAGGTCGATTTGCCTCTCAGATGACATTTGTTGGAACACCATCAAGAAACGCCTTTATATTGTCAAACTCAATCTTTGCCCGCTTGAGCATCGATTCAGCCGTGGCATAGGCGACGTGGGGAGTGATCACAGTGTTTTTCGCCTTTACCAGTGGATAGCTGGCTGGAAGGGGGGGTTCCATGTCGAAAACGTCAATGCCGGCACCGGCAATTCTGCCGGAGTTAAGGGCATCGGCCAGTGCTGTATTGTCAACGATCGGTCCGCGGGCGACGTTGATGAGCACCGCGCTTTTCTTCATCAATCCCAGTTCACGTGCGCCGATCATTCCTCTTGTCTCTGCTGTAACCGGTACATGCAGAGAGATTGCGTCAGACTCGGTCAGGACCTCATCAAGACTCTTATACTCCAGGCCGTTGTCACGCTTTGTGCGGTTGAAGGCGATGACCTTCATGCCGAAGGCCTGTGCCAGTCTGGCGGTATGGCCGCCGATGGCGCCGGTACCAATTATGCCCATGGTTTTCCCGGAGAGCTCAAATCCTTCCAGCCCTGCTTTCGTGCCACCTTTGCGGGTGGCATCGTCGCATGGCACGATATTGCGGTAGACGGCGAGAAGGAGACCGATGGCCAGTTCCGCCGTGGCCACAGTGGCGTAGCCGGAGCAGTTGCTCACCACAATGCCGTGTTCATGGCAGTAATCAACGTCGACGTGGTCAAAACCGGTGAAAGCGATGGCCAGCATTTTCAGTTTGGGGCACTTCTCCAGTACGCTTCGCGGGAAGGGGACGTTACCTATAACCACGATCTCCGCATCCTTGCTGCGGGCAATCAGTTCCGCTTCGTCGGCAGTCCTTTTTGCAAAGTGCTCGATAGTGACATCCTTCAGGGAACTGCCGAGGGATGCGTTAATAATCTCATCAAGTTGAGATGTTTCAACGGCAAGGGGTTCAACAACAGCAATTTTCATGGAATATTCCTCAGTTTGAATTCAATGCTCTGGAGAGTTGATGAGCATGTGAGTTTTTCCGCTGGGCGGAGATTCGCAATACTCTGGGGTACCTTGAATATGGACGAAATACAAGATTATTCAAGGTGCCCTCTGGTACATAACGGGCAACCAGTAGACCTGGGCAGGCAGAGGCGCCTGACATTTTCCCCGTTGACAATGCGCTCTACTAAAGCACGAATTTTGGCAATTTTCAACAATCCCTCAAAGGTCTGTTTTTCCTTGAAGTGCTGAAAACGATTTGGGAAGGAGATTATGGCGAAAAAAGTCAGCCTGGTGAAAATTTTGTCAGGCTGTCCGAGTCTGAAAAAGAGTTTGGGATTGGACAGGCAGCTCAGGGTTATCTGTTTTGTACTTCTGCGATTCGAGAACCGCCTTCGGGGTTTCCTTCTGGTTGAGTGAAAAAGGTGAGCAATTCCGCTGAGCTGCTGCCTGTGAAGTAGCGCGGCAGATTCAGCCCGGCCAGCGCTGTGGTGATGGCCGGCGGGGTATGGGCGACTCCCTGCAGGCGGGCGGTGAGCTCTTCAATCGGCAGTTCGGCGAAAAAGTCTCCCGAGATGCTGCAGTGCTGGATGATTCCCTGCTGGATATCAAGACGGGCATCAACGGCACCCCATGGAAAGCGGTGGCGCAATTTTTCGGTGTAACGCGGGGATTTGCCGTAGTTCCACTCCCAGGTGCGATATTTTTTATCGGCAAGCTGTTCGGCTGCAGCAATATCCTCTTCGCGCAGCTCTCCCGGCGCACTTGTACAGTTGCGGATAAATACATCCTGAAGTGTCTCCATGGTGGTGTGTTGCGGCCACACCTCGCTGAGGTTGATGACCCGGCTGCGTACCGAACTGATCCCCCTGGAAAGATATTTATCCGGTGCGCCGGTGAGAACAGCTTCAAGCATGTCCATGTTTAGATTAACAAGCATGGTGCCGTGGTGCAGGACTCGTCTTCCCCTGCGGGTCTGTGCGGCACCAGAGATTTTTTTACCGTCGACGGTGAGATCGTTTCGGCTGGAAAGCTCAGCCTTTACTCCCAGTTCTGCAAGGGCTTTGGCGATGGGGGTGAGATATCGCTTGAAATCAATGATACCTGCAGCATCGCTGTGGTGCAGGAAGGAGTAGTTAAGATTGCCTTCGTCGTGGAATACGGCACCGCCGCCGGTGATTCGCCGGACGACGTCGAGCTGATATTTTTGCACCAGCTGCTGATTGATCTCCTCAAGGGTGTTCTGGTGTCGGCCGACGATAATTGACGGGTGATTGCGCCACAGCAGAAACCACCCCGGGTGGTCGGCAGGCATGGTGGAGAAGAGATGTTCTTCAAGTGCGAGGTTGAACGTGGGATCGGTGGCAGCAAGAAGCAGCGAATACATGACTGATTTCTCTGTTTAATGAGATGTTTAACTGATTCGTGGGGGAATAAATATTTCCTGAATTCATGTGATCAGCTTGTTTCTGTCGAGAGCCCTTTAGCCTGGTGTTGATGAAATAACGTCAATATGGGCAAAAGGGTCTAAATTCGACAGGCTTCTGGACTCCGATATCAAAGTTATGCCTGCGGTAAATTCCCTCCTGTTCCTCGAAGGAATGAAATCCAAGTTGTTTCAAGGGACCCTTCCGAGTATTGAAGGCTTTTCATGCAAAAAGGCCCGTCGGAATCTCCGACGGGCCTTTTTGTATGAAAACGATGGTTTCAGATCAATCTTCAGGGAATGAATCCTGGAAAAGTTTGACAATGGCCTCGCGGCCGGCATCATTGAGGTAGCGTGTACCACTGCCGACGAAGGTCTCATATTCGATCTTGGGGGTATTTTCCTTCCAGTTGCTTTCTTTCCATGTAAACCATTTCTTGTTTGGCTGGTCGAAAACATGCAGTGGACGGTTGAACATCTTGGCCAGTTCTACCGCCCAGCCGGTGCCACCTTTTACGGAGTTGTCTTCCTGAATGGAACCTATGACAAAAACCTGATGCCCGCTGTTGACCATGTGGAAGATGGTTTGCAGAACCTTGCGGATTTTTTCTGTTTCATAATAGGTTCGATTGAGCATGCGGGAGGCAAGTTCCATACTGATATCTCCGCGCTCAAGCTGGGCCTTGTCGAGGACAACGGTATTCTTGTCGCGGGCAAGCTTATGACCCTCAAAGGTATATACTATATCCTTGATTCCTCTTTTCTCAGCTTCTTCGCTGAAGGTGGTTTCAGCACCTTTGAGGCCGGAGCTGTAGAGTGTGTAGTTTGAAAGATCCATGGTCTCCTCCGTGTGAAGTTAACAGTGTACTCAGCGCATTGATTCTTGAATATTTCAGCAATGTACCCGCAGGAGGGCGGAAAGGCAAGAAAACGCTTCAGTCCAACACCCTGCTGGTTTATTTTTCCGCCTTGAGGAAAACACGCAGGGGGGCGGGGTAACCCTCCACCGTTCGTGTCGGGTCGGCTGGGTCAAGGTAGTCACTGAGAGATTCATATATCATCCACTCCGTTCGTCTCTGGATATCCGGGGTCATTGCGTGCGATGCAAAAAGTTTGATGTTTTTGAACCCTGCTTTCCTCACCCAGTTTATCAGACAGGAAGCGGTAGGAACAAAGTAGGTCCCGGGGACCTTCGCATAGGTCCCGTCGGGAAAGAGGGCAACAGGAGTCTTGCCCGGAATTGCCTGGGTCTCAAGAATCATTGTCCCTCCGGGTTGCAGGGAGGTGAGAATGTCGCGCAGGGTGTCGACAGGAGAGGGCCGGTGGTAGATGATACCCATGAGAAAAACAACATCGAAACACTCCACAAAATATTTGAGATGTTCCACCCCGAGCAGATCGATATCAAGGTTGCTGCATCCCGCCATTGCGTTGAGTGCCTTGAAGCAATAGTAATGCTGAACCGAGGGCTCAAGGCCGAGTACAAAACGTGGTTTGCGGGCCGCCATGCGAAACATGTAGTAGCCATTATTGCAGCCGACATCAGCAATAATTTTGTTTTCCAGTTCGGGCAGCTCTTCTCTGAGTTGATTCCATTTTAAATTGCTGCGCCACTCCGCGTCGATGTCATTGCCAAAGACAGAAAAGGGGCCTTTGCGCCAGGGCATGAAGGCTTTGAGGTTTTCCCGGATAAGGATTTTTTCTCTGCTGGAAATCTCGTCTCCGGTACCAATGGAAACTGTATCTGCGGAAAAATCACAGTTGTGCGCCTTCCACTGAGCGAGGGCCTGACAGGGCGTGCGATAGCGGAGAAACCCCTTCTTTTCCTGGTTGACCCAGGCCTGTTTTCTTTTATGTTCAGTGATGATAGAAGTGTGGTCGGCAGTCGCAGGGAGTCGGTCAATGTAGTGCATTGTCACTCTTGAAATAAAAGGTTTGAGAAAATTATCGAGAAGCAGAAAATTTTATTGGAATACAAAGCCTGAAAAAGAGCTCTCGGACTGAAACAAAGTCTGAAATTAAAAGGTTCGTGTGTTGCAGGCAAGACTTTTTCTGAGGGAGAACGTAGTTTTCAAAAGTAAATTCATCAGGTCTTTTATTGATCCACTACGCTATCGCTTTATTAACACGTTTATTTGTATTAAAATAATGCTGTTTTACCCCTTTAAAAAGCCCGTTTTCCGGGCTATAAAAATAACCATGAAAGCCTTCTGATTGAAAGATTCAGGGAGATTTTTTGATGTAAAGTAAGCTTTTTCTGGAGCAAACTTAATTCAAGTCTCAATAATAAGTATGGCACCTTTCCTGGTGAATCTTTTCTGCGATGTCTCCTCTGGTAACAACTTCGCTGAAGCGATCTTCGGACTTTTTGTGACCAGGTGAAAGAACCGGCTTTGAAAGGCTCTTCTTTTTTGAAAATTTAGAGTGAATACGGTATGTTGTTGTTCATAACACGGAAACTGGATGAGGTGAGCAGAGAGACGGATACGATATTTGATTTAAGGGTAGTTGCATGGCCTTTCTATTGTTAATACATGTATATAGCAGGAGGGAAACAAAAAAAAATGCCAGTCATAGTGTGGGTTTTCCAGCAGACCATAAGGCATGTTTTTCTCAAGTGGAAGGTTCCTGACCGTTCCTCTTTCTCTGAAAAAAAACTGCCTGCAAGTGATAATATAACAAATACCGTGAAAAATATAAGTGGTGATACTTCTCTCAAGTTACAACTTCCGCATTGGTTAAGAAGACTGCCTGGCGTCTGTTCGTTGATAAAAGACAAGATTTTATACTGGAGTTACTTTTCCTCTTGTTGATTCAGATACTGTTGAGTACTATTATTTTTGCCCTTTCTTCACGATACTATTGATTTTTTTACCCCAAAAAATACCTTTCAGAATAAAGGATATTTCTTTATTTTTTATCCTTAATTCAGGGTGTTGATATTCTGCCGCAGTCTTTATTTCTCAACACGATACGTTGAGCTCGAAGGATTCATAATGAATTTATATTCATTATATTAAAGTATAATAACTTACTGTAAATACACAAGAAAAGCGCCATGTGTTATGGGATAATGTACAGAAAAAATGAGAAAAATTCTTGCGGATATCTGGCATTTTAACTACTATCTGCGCTTTCTCTAATGGAGCTGAGAAAAGGTTTTGTATCCGTTGCTTTTCGGCTCTTTGCTGCAGTCTTCCTCGGATCTCTGCGTAATCCTCAACATCCACCTGCTGAATGAACGCTGAAAAAAACACCCAAATGTTAGACTGTCTCGGCGTATCTCGCCGGGATTTCATGAAGTTTTGTACTGGTATAGCCGCGACACTCGGCCTTGGAGGGCTCTCTTCAACTGAGGCTATTGCCGAAGCTCTAACCAGTAAAAAACTACCGCCGGTAATCTGGATTGGTGCGCAGGAGTGCACTGGTTGTACCGAGGCACTCCTGCGGGCAACTCATCCGACTCTTGAGACTCTTCTGTTTCAGGTTATCTCACTGGAATACCACGAGGTCCTCTCTGCTGCTGCCGGCCATCAGGTAGAAGCGAACAAGCACCGCGCCATGGAAGAATACAAGGGCGAATACGTGCTGGTTGTTGATGGGTCTATCCCGACCAAAGATGGTGGTGTCTACTGCATGGTTGCCGGGAAACCCATAGGAGAGCATATCAAAGAGGCCGCTGAGGGGGCCGCAGCCATTATTGCCATCGGTTCCTGTGCAGCCTGGGGCGGTGTCCCCTCTGTAGGGCCCAATCCCACGGGTGCTGTCGGTGTGCAGGAATTTCTGCCGGATAAGAAAATTATTAATATTCCCGGCTGTCCTCCCAATCCGTCTAATTTTATCGCCACCGTAGTGCATCTTCTGACATTCAAAAAAATGCCGGAACTTGACGCTGAGGGACGGCCGAAATTTGCCTATGGTCGTCTTATTCATGAGAACTGTGAGCGGCGGCCGCATTTTGACGCCGGTCGTTTCGCTGAGGCCTTTGGAGATGAAGGACATCGGCAGGGATGGTGCCTCTACAAGCTTGGCTGTAAAGGTCCTGAGACCTATGGGAACTGTCCTACCCTTCAATTCTGTGATGTCGGCGGAGGAATCTGGCCGGTTGGTATTGGCCACCCCTGCATTGGCTGTAATGAGAAAGGGATTGGCTTCACGAAGGGAATCAGTGAACTGGCACAAGTTGTCCGCCAGACTCCTCCGGCTGTTCATCCTGAGGTCAATACGCCTTCCGGCGGGGAAAGCAAAGTCGCTGGTACAGCGATTCTGGCCGGTGTCGCCGGTCTGGCAGCCGGTGTGAGTGTGATGACCGTCAAAGAACTTGGCCGTCAGCAGAAAGAGGGGAAAAATTCTTCCCAAGAGAAGGAGGATTAATATGGACCGCCGCGATTTTCTCAAAGTTGCGACTGTCGCTCCTCTGCTCGCGACGGTTGGTGCCGCCACGGATGCAGAGGCCCGGCATAACCTTCCACCGTTACCGGAGGGCGTGGGTCTGCTCTATGACGCCACCCTTTGTGTGGGGTGTCAGAGTTGTGTGACTAAATGTCAGGAAGTCAACCAGATGGCCCTCAACCCTGCTGACTCGATGCACTCGAAGAATAATTATCTCTCTCCGTTCAGCTATAATGTTATCCAGGTGTGGCAAAACGGTACTGGTGTAAACAAAGATCAGGTTGATGACGGGTATTCCTACATTAAACGTCAATGCATGCACTGTGTAGACCCCAACTGTGTCTCGGCCTGTCCGGTGAGTGCCATGCAGAAGGATCCTGTTACCGGAATTGTTACCACCGACCCGAGTCTGTGTACCGGATGTCGTTACTGCATGATCGCCTGCCCGTTTAATGTCCCGAAATATGAATATGATGACCCCTTCGGGCGTCTCCAGAAGTGTTCACTCTGTAATCAAAAAGGGGTAGAGCGTATCGACAAAGGTGGAATTCCTGCCTGTGCCGAAGTCTGCCCGACAGGGGCAGTCATTTTTGGTAAACGGAGTGATTTGTTGCGTGAGGCTCGTCAGCGTGTCGCTGCTGACCCCGGATCGGAGCATAACTACCCGCTCAAAGCAATAGGCAGTGGAGAGTTTAACCAGACTTCCATTCCTCACTATAACCAGGAAATTTATGGCGAACGTGAGGGCGGTGGATGCCAGTGCCTCGTT